>Ga0256847_1000152_pt1 | contig 47818 bp, 32 predicted proteins | sample TeddybearmetaG_FD_189099 | JGI IMG/M metagenome (GOLD analysis project Ga0256847, IMG submission 189099) | Hydrothermal vent microbial communities from East Pacific Rise, Pacific Ocean - Teddybear | ecosystem: Environmental > Aquatic > Marine > Hydrothermal vents | place: Pacific Ocean: East...
TCCCGCATCCCACATACCCAGTCATGGCTAAACTTCCTTTTACTTAGTTTAAACCCTAGAATTTTGAATAAAAAACAGACTTTTACTCTAAAATTTATATTCAAATAAAAGTTACCGAACTATTGTTATTTAATAACGGAAGGTCTAATATTCAGTTTACTTCCAATACAACTTCTCCATTCACAACATACACTGTGTCACCTTCGAGCGGCTTCAGAACATGCAATCCAGTAAACGAACCAAATGCTGGCAGAATTCCTGTATGCTTTCCAAAATAAAAACATGGCAATCGTAAATTTTGTTTTGCCTTTCCTCTAAGTTTTACACCTGGATGGATGTGTCCACAAAGATTGTATTTGTCTTCGATTATTACATCTAATGGTTCGTGAGTCAGAATCAGATTGCCTACTTCCATTTGATGGCAAACTTTCAGGTTTTTATACTTATCTATATCCATGATATCATGATTTCCCATCACCAAATGAAATCGATAATCTTTCAATTCTTTAATAAGCTTTTGAAAACCAAACCATGCATTGTTAAAATCTGAATGGAATAAGTCACCTAAGAATATTACATCTTTAGCCTTCATCTTCAAAATCAATTTTCTCAACTTATCATAATCTTTGTCGCTGGTACCAGAAGGGATTCCTATTCCATTTTTGCGAAAATGTTCTACTTTTCCAAAATGGAGATCTGCAATTAATAACATATCATGATCAGGAAGATGGATCGCTTTCTCTGCAAGTAGATGCATCTTTTCATTTGCTATGATTGTATTCATTATTGATTGTAACTCCAGACTCAAAATTGTGGTTTGAATGCAAGGATAAAAAGAATGAAAGATAAACTAAAATGTATTGAGAACTTTGTATTCATTTATATGAGAAAACCCATAAATCAAAGAGAAGGTAATTGATAGTAATTCGTAATAAAACCAATTTTACTTTATCCTCTATTGATTATGTATCGAGCAGAAAGCGCACCATACCCTGCGCCAAACCCTCCTCCAAATCCACCTAAGATAACAGTAGGTGCCCAATCAATGGATAGAACAAGTGGTATATCTTCAAACATATATTCCAAGCCAATATAGCCACTCAATCCAAATGCAGTAGCGCTAGAGCTTTCGCCAAAATAATTGTCATTGAAAGACCAGATAAATAATCCTGCACCTCCTCCGTAATACCATTGTAAATTTGAAATGGACTCAATTTCGAGATCTTTATGAATTAGATAGGCTGCTCTAATATTTGTGTAGCTGACGAGAGAGGAGTAACTCCCAAAGCCCACTATGCCTTCTATTGCTGAATTATCATTGATAAACATTTTGTAAGTTCCAGCTACTGGATATCCTAATCTCAGACCGGCAGAGGATTTGTAAGATTGTGCTGATAGAAAGGTAATTGCAAATAAGAAACTTAATAGTAGAATTGACTTTTTCATATTTTTGATTTTTTATATTTTTAATGAATGTTTTGTTTTTTGATAGTGTTTTAGTCGAAGAAGTATTCAAGAGACATTGCTAAACTCGCTACTTCTTGACCGCTAAATGATTTGAATGTTTTGTTTAAGTATTGTTCAAATCCTGAAATCATCTTGTTGCTTTGCTGACCCTCTTCTTGAGCAATATCATACACTACATCTTTAATCAACTCGACAGCCAAAAAAGGTGGAAACCAATCATTATCTGAGATTACATTAATAGCGGTCACCCATCCTTTGAAAGTAGAAATCCTAACTTTGGTTGTGATATTTCCACTGTAATTCATGGTTATAATGGCATCGCTTCCTACAGTTCTATAAGAACCATTTGCAAATTGATTGGTTGGGTGGGCCATTCCTGCCAATAACTCGACTCCTTCTGATTTTAGAAAATATTCAAAAGATTGAGCAGTAAGTGATAAACTTGATCCGATTAAAATGATAAGAGAGTATAATAAATTTTTCATTGTGATTGTGTTTTTTAATTAATGATAATTCAAATATCAAGCATCTTAAACACTGTAAATCAACATACTGTATGAACCGCGATAAAAACTGTATAAGGAATGGTACATTAATAAAGTTCGCTTTTATACGCAGATATTTTAATTTTCAACAAGGCAAAAACCTGCCTACCGGCAGGCAGGCGTAGGCAATGCAGGGCATTGGCGAGGCTTTTTAACGCTGTAGAAAGATAAAATAACAAGTAGAAAATGTTACTTTATTATTGAATCATTCCTAAGGCAGTAAATAGGATAAAATGATCCCTACACGAGTCCAATTATTGACACTAAAAAAGCCACTGAATCTTTTAAATAACTCAGTGGCTTATCACAAACTAAATCACATTCTTATTCACAATAAAAACAACTTTAACCTTTATTTCTTTTGAGGAAATTATATCTTATTAGATACATTTAATCCTATAATCCCAAGCTGTACTATTATTCAAGCATCCCGACACATATACAGTCAATCGCTTACCAGAATTAGGATCATAATCAAAGATTTCAGTTCCGCTTGTGCCTAAAAATCCATCTCCTGGTACAACATCATTACAATCCTTAATATCTGGATAAGGATGATCATCAGTCAATAGATCGCCTGTACTGAAAATCCAATCATCTCCATATTTCACATCAATACGATCTGGCACAGAATAAGTAGTATAAACAAATTCTAATTTAGTAGAGGAGGTATTCAAATTATAAGACGTTATCGTAAGACCATCTGAACCTGCTTGTTCATCTCCACAAACATCTACGTCAGGAGTGATCCTAACTCGGCATTCATTGCTCTCACTGATATTGCCATTGGTATCAAAAACTCGATACTCAAAGTAGAATTCACCTTCTTCTGAGCATGGCAAATCAATACTTAGGAAAAAGTCTCCGTCTTTATTATCGGAGTCAATTTTCCAATAGGTGTCTGCACCTTTTACATTTAATAATACACCAGCCAAACTTTCATTTGCTTCTGCAAAAAATGGAAGGTACATGGTGCTTTCTGAGCTGACGGATGCTGACTGGAGACCGTATCGAATACTGAGCATATTATCTTTATTCACAGAGTGAAACTTGTTATCGAGACTATAACTTGAAATACCAGTGACATTCTTTCCGCTAATGATCAGGGCATTAGAGAGTAAGTTGACATTCGATACATCAATACAGTCTGTATTTACTACCAATCTTGTGACTGAATCATCGTCTTTAGAACAACTAGAGATCATACTGACAAAGAGAAAACATAGCAATAAGTAAAATATATTTTTCATGATTTATATAGTTTTAATGTTAAAATAATTGAAGAATTAAATTGGCTTGAATGGAATTATTGGAGACTAATTCATTGTCGAATTCCATATATCCTTTTACGTATTTGTAGGACAATGAGAAAATTAAATGTTTTGCTAATCTCCTTTGTACTTCTGCATATCCACCTAGCGCATATTTTTCTAATAGGTCGGGATATTTTGTCATGTATTCATCTGAGGTGTAAGAGGTCCTAGTGTCAATCTCGCCATTAACCATAACAGTATTATCCCCTTTAAAAACTGCTTTAGAAGTACATCGAATCGGTATCGATGCTAAGAATCCAGCTTCAAACATCCAATTGTCAGTCACTCTGTAACTGGCCCACACAGGAACCTCAATAGAGGTATATGTATATTTCGCTGTTTGACTTGATTCCGCGTCAAATTGATATTCAGGATCGGAGGTTGAGGCTTTTCTGTTGGCTTGAAAACCAGAGACTACATATGTCCCTCCTAATCCGAAGTAAAAGCCATCCGTCATTTGATATCCAAACTTGAATCCAGCTCCATAACTTAAGATATAGGATGCCGAGAAATCTTCTACCACATTGCCCAATTCGACTTGCTGAGTCATAGTAGAAGGACCACTTGCGAAGGAGATTCCACCCCCTCCATGAATAGAGAAGAAGTATTGATTGTCAGGATATAAATTTCGATAGTGATTTTTGTAATAAGGATCTTTTCCTTTTGAGAAATCTTTTTTGTCCTCAACTTCTTCCTGGCTATAAGTGTTTTGAACAAGCTCTTTTTTAGGTTTGATTTTCCGTGCCGTAATGATATCTTGATTGCGCTCATCCATCAATTCCATTTTTGTAGAAGAGCTATTAAGAATAGTATAATCAATAACCACGGTTTCAAATTTAAGTCTCAATAGGATTTTTTCTTCTAAGTCTAAAACTTCATAAGATCCATAATGATGGTAAGCTCCTTTGGTCAAATGAAAAGATTGATCAGCGTGTAATCTTAGTATTTTGACAGCAGACAGCTTCCAATTGCCCTGTATATCCATTTGAGAAATACAGAACAGTGGAATACAAAAAATGATAAGTGTAAATAACTTTTTCATATGCTTAATGTTTGGTGATTTAATATGAGTCAAATGTAGATTTGTCACGTCGTATGCTTCACCAATAATGTGTGAAGCAGTTGTAAAACTGTATGAAGTAGAAAATTGTATATTCCCATTATGAAACCTTCAAAACTGATTGCAATCCTAAACACCTTCTCCAAGAAAGATTGGAAGGACTTCAAGAAATGGTCCAGGTCGTGCTATGATGATGGTTCGACAGGAAAAATAATCATCAGTATTTTATCTACTTCAAAACAGCTCAAAACATTCAAAACCAACAAAGAACTTCAATCCTTAATCAGTACTTATGGTCTCATTAAATTAAGCACAGGATCTTTGTCAAATGCACTCACATTACTCTCTGAAAATCTCGATTTGTTTCTAGCTACAAGAGAGATTAAGAAGAACAGACAACTCTTGACTCCTATTCTTTTGGACAGCTATGCCGCTCAAGGACTTTCATTTTTATTTACAGATTTAAAAAACGAAATAGAAGAAACAGACAATGGTCTTTGGACAGATTATTATCGAATAAAAGCAGAGCAAATTGCTTACTATAAGGGATTCTATCAGAATTATGATGAATCTAAAATTGGTATTCAAAAGCTCAGTGAACGCATTCAGCATTTTAATAAAGATATTTCGGACTTTGTCATTCTCGAAATGCTCAATAGGTCTCTTGTCTTAAATGAAGATTGGAAAGACGAGATAGCACTTTTGAAAAACACTAAAAGTATAGCTACCAAATACACCAATATTTTTCAACGGGTAGTAGAGATGAGAGAAAGTGAAAATGAAGCATCTTATCAGTTTTTGAGAAACGAAATTATCAATAATTCAAGCTTGGATGAAGAAATAATCGAAGTTTTGATGGTACACATTACTTCATTTTTGAATAGGCGATTTATTAAAGGAGAATATAATCTTGCAGATGATGTTTTGGAGTTTTATACGATAGGTGTTATGAATGGATATTATCTTACTGATGGGAAAATGTCCCCACGTCGATTCTTAAATATTGTGAATACTGCATGTTCGTTAGAAAAGCAAGAATGGGCGAATAAATTTACCCTTGATTTCAATCACCTATTAGAAAATAAACACAGAGAGAATGTCGTATTACTTTCTGAAGCAGCAGTGCAATTTGCCGATGGTGATTTTCAAGAAGTTTCAAAACTACTTAATGTCAAAAGATTTAAAGATTTTGACCTTGAATATAGGGCCAGATTACTCAAGCTACAAAGCAATATAGAAACTGAAAAAGACAATTTATCTTATATTCAGGATGAAATTCGATCTTTCAAATTTTATATAAAACGCAATGAAACAAAAATGAGTGAACCAACTATGAAAGGAACTAAAACTTTGCTTAAATATTTGGAGCGAATGATTGATAATAATATTGAAAATATAGAGGAGGATCTTAGTCAAGAAAAATACTTAATGCTTGGTAGATGGTTGAAGAAATCAATCGCTGAGCAACTGCTGAATTAATAAAATAAAGAACGTATATTTGTATAAATAAAAAATGCTTGACAGCGAGCAGGCTGCCAAGCTTCATCATAAGATTAGATACCAGATATCTCTTCTACGATGAATTCTAGGATAAGCACAATTAAGTCCATAATTAACAATTGTTTAGTTAATCTTAATAATGCTTATCCTTTTCTTTTTACTCTCTAATTGGAGAGGCTTGTATAATTTCGAAGTACATTGTAGGACTAGTGGTTCAAATCATAAATACTTGACAGCTTAAATGGCCACTTTTTCCTTGATTCTTCGTCTTTCGTCAGTCAGGTAGCTACGGCTATCTTCCTTTCTCAATCCTTGACTAAAGAAAAAATAGACTCATTTTAACTATCAATAACTTATGACTTGAGCCACTAGGTATCATACCTATAAGATTTTAATGAATTCTGTCGCAAATTTTCAACACTAGACAAATTCACTATTGATTGCTGTATTATGGTCTAAAGTCTCGATTGCTGAATTCGATCGAAATCCTGTTAGCTTACTGTAGATTATAAATATTATACATTCTAGGATGCTCAACTTTAAGAATGAAGCGAGGAAGAATACTACAAGAAATCTGTATGCAAACCAGAAAACACCATCTATATAATCAGTCGCTATATATGACAATCCAAACTTAGATCCCTTTTTTAGAACTGACCAATCAAAAGATCTCAATTCTTTTACAAAGTCATCGATCTGAGTCGGATATCCCATTTCTTGTAGCATAGCTTGAGCAATGATATTGGTTTCGTGAGTATTTGAAACATTAGATCCATTTCCTAGTTCAGCAATAAGCATTTCTTCCAACGTCATCTGAGATTTCATATGCTTATCAAATCCCGAAACATCAAAGTTTTCAAGATTCATCTGATCTACAGTAGCGTAAATTGTGTTTTCTACATGCTCATTTATCTTTGTATTAACGCCATAAGTACCAAACAAACAGCCGCAAAAGATCATTGCTATGAAGGGAAGATATACTTTATTAATACTTGCTAAGAATTTCCAAAACTTATTTGGTCTATCGAATTTTCCTGCCTTGCTCAACTTCCTGATTATAAAAATCATTCCTATCAAACCGATTACACTTCCTATAAAACCATAATCGAAAAAAGCTAAAAAAACATCACTTCCAAAATCGTAAATTGTATTGATAATATTGTCGAATGTTTCCATATATATTGTATTATTTGTGATTAATACTTCAAATATATGGGCGCATTTATGCTGAGTAAGGGGATTATGTATGAACCGGTTATTTTGTTGTATAAAGCTTTTTTTTGGTATAGTTTCAGTAACTGAAATTGACTTTTATAGTTGATATAGATCGTTATATGCAAATAAAGAATCATATCGTAAATTCTATTTGTGCAATATGAACAACTATTTAAGTTTAAATTCATAATTTGTTTTCAATTGAACTTCGCCTCGCCGGCTGGGCGTTCTAGCCAACCCATCACTTACGTGTTCCTTCGTTTGATAACTTCATTATCACTTTTACTTCGTAAAAGATTACTCAGTCTTTTGATAAAAAAACAGAACCAAAAAAAATCAAGGGACTGACTGATCACCAAAGGTGTGCTAGTAAAACTAGCAAAGGAAGGAACGCGTTAGCGGCGGGAGGGTATAGGATTATGAAGGCTGCTTATTGCCACCCATCGCTTACGCGTTCCTTCACTTGTAAGCTATCGCTTCCACGTCTTCAAAGCTCGTTCAGTCCCCCACAGTTTAGCGACAGGCAACCCTCCACATAAGATATGGCTCAGGCACAAAAAAGACTCAATCCAGTAGAAAAGGATTGAGTCTTTTAATTTAAAGATTATTGAATTTTTCTACAATTGGAGACTAGCAATTCATTAGCTATAGCCATTCCTGTCTAATTTGATCCTCTAGTGGTTCAAATCATAAATACTTGACAGCTTAAATGGCCACTTTTTCCTTGATTCTTCGTCTTTCGTCAGTCAGGTAGCTACGGCTATCTTCCTTTCTCAATCCTTGACTAAAGAAAAAATAGACTCATATTAACTATCAATAACTTATGGCTTGAGCCACTAGTTTTTTGTAATGCTAAAGTTACCTCCTTCTGCTCCGTTATTAGGGTAATTCCAAATTCCAGAAATGGTATTGCGTTCATAGGTTGCGATATAGGCTCCATTCAATACGATATTGGATCCTTGGAGCAATTGAGTTTCTGTGAAGAACAAGGAATCATTGCGAAAATATCCCTCCATAGTCGTTATACTATTATCGAGTGTAGGCCATCTTAATTCTCCAAAAAATTCACAATCAATAGTTTCTTGGATATCCATAATCATCGGGTACTCTGTAAAATTATATTGATCAAATGTACCTTCCCATTCTCCGACAAAATCATCTATTGGTTCGACAACACATTTATCATCGTTGTCATTTGATGCGACAGTACCGTCACTATCATCACACTCCATAGTGCAAGAAGTGAAGCAAAGTAAAACGGTGAAGAAAAAGAATGAAAGTGTAGTAGTTATTGAATACTTCATAGTTTGATATTATTTGTTGAATAATTAATTTCAACTCAAAGTATTCTGATACATCTCAATACTAATGTAAAGATGTATGAATCGGCATGTTTAATATGTGGACTAAGAAAAACCCTATAACATTGAAATTACTTTACTAAAGTTTCGCAATAAATACATTATTGGTATTCAATAATGTATTGAATTTCATCTAATAATAAAGTATATTCTTTCAAACTAATATTGTCGCTCGCCGCGACTGGCTTTCATTTTCTCCTTGATGAGAAAACGAAACAAAAGAATCAAGCCGCTAAAAAGGCTATGCTACTAATGCAGCTCTTTTATCCACCCGTCGCTCACGCGTTCCTTCCCTTATCAGCAATCGCTGATACATCTTCGATGGTCGGTCAGTCCCCCACAGTTTAGCGGCATGGCTCTTCTCTTTTAAGTCAGTGTCTTCGACAATAAATGTAATTCATTCGAAACATAAATTACTTCACTATAGTCAACGTCTTTTTAATCTCTGATTCGCCTAATCTCAAGACATAAAAGTAGATGCCTCCAGGGAATCCACTAGCGTCCCAATCATTTTCATAGTTGATAGATTCATAGATCTTGTTTCCCCATCTATTAAAAATAATTATTTGCAAGCCTTTGATTTCAGATTCAAAATTGAATCTCAATACATCATTTGTGCCATCACCGTCTGGGGTGATTATATCTGTAAGGAAGATATCTTTCAGTGCTTCATCTACAATCTTCAAAATACCTGTGGTGCAATTGTCACATTTAATATTACACACTTCATAACTGATCCTGATCGTGTCAAAAAATGATTTTTCTAATGCAAATTCGAAATTGCCATCATCTGTAAATATTGAAGAAAAGAATATGTCTTCACGTTCGATCTCTGTGATACTGACTGTAAAAGTATCTGGAAGTATATCGTTATCAAAAAGGTTGATGTTATAAGTATTTCCAGCTCTGACCTCTATATTATCTTCTTTGAGAGTAGCAGGGGCACAATCGACCAAGGTAATGGTTTGGACATGAGTAATTGGTGAACCATTGCATGGATTTACAAAGACCCATGTGTTCGTTATAGTACCAGGACAATCTTGGCTCTGTGGATTTGTAGTGGCGACAACTTGTTCTGATGCAGCACAAGCACCTTCAATGCCATTGCTTATAGTAAGGACTTCAGGAGTAAAAGGAAGCGCATCACAATCCAAAATCAAATCTTTGGGAAGATCAGAAAATTGGTAGTTATCATTTGGAAGAATATTAGCTGTTTGTGTATATTCTAACAATCCATAACACGGCTCATCTACTGACCAAGTCAAAGTGATAGTACCACCACATGCATCGTAGTTATTCGTAATTACTGGATCAACTGTACCGCCAGAAATACAATTATTCCCTTGATCAACCATATAATCTAAGGAGATATCATAGAGATCAATTTCATCACAATTGATAGATATAGATGGTTCAGGCGTATTGTCAAAAACTAGAGTGCCTTGATTAGAAACGGTGATTGTTCGACTATAAGAAGCGATTGCATCACCACATGTGGTCGTATAATTCCAAACATCATCTATTGTCCCTGAGCATCCATCAAAGTTTGTCTCATCTCTATTGGGAACAATACTTCCTTCAATCAGACAATCTGCTGACTGCCCATTAGAATACTCCAAGAGTAAGAGAATAGGAATATCACTCACACAAGAAACCGTAATATCAGCCAAAGATTGGGTATCTATCCAATCGGGTGGATTATCTGCTAAGCATGATCCGGGACCACATTCGACGCAATCTTTACCTAAATCAATATCTCCTGAAATGGTCCAACCTAGAATATTAATTAGGCTGTCTCTAGCGTTTATTGCTTCATTGCCGTATTCAACATTTTGAGCACCAAATTCAAGATTTGATGGCGTATTTGTGTTGGCAGCCCATCCTTGGAGAGTGAAGGTATAGTTAGAACAATCAATTCCTGAGTTATCAAATAAAAGGACCAAGTCGGCAGAAGTATTAAATTCCCAAACTGCTAGAGATTGGTTGAATGAAATTGCAAACCTGAACATGCTAGAAGCGTTGGTAACATTGCTAACATCCCATGAAGAAATATTTTGGTCGAAGTTGTCTGTTCTATTAAACATTCGATTCATGTTTACTACATTACTAACATCCCATGAAGAAATATCTTGATTGAAGCTATCAGCCAAACTAAACATATTGCTCATACTTGTAACATTACTAACACTCCAAGCAGAAATATCCTGATTAAAACTTACAGCAGTAGTGAACATCGAACTCATATCAGTAACATTACTTACATCCCAATCTCCAATATTATGATTAAAAGATTGAGCGAATTGAAACATTGAGCGAAAATCATTGACATTTTTTAAATCTGGTGCATCAATTGCATTTGAGTTTAAATTTTGACAACCGTGGAAAGCACTTGACATACTTTTCCAATCAATATCTCCCCATTGATTAATATTGACTATTTTTTCTTCATCACCTTCTGAGTTGAAATAAATTCTTGGAAATTCTCCTTTAATTGCAATAGTGTAGGTTCCAGAAGTTGTAAAATCATGTGTCGCATCTCCACTTACCCCAAATTCATCATAAGTCCCATCATTATCCCAATCCACATCATAGTTGTATGTCTCTCCTGGAAAGGTAGGGATGGTTATACAAGATGAACATGAAGTTCCAGAATTATCTGTTTTCCAAGTAGTAATGAAAGGACGTTGATCGTTTAAGCAATCTCCTTGTGAATCCCCATTGATTGTCCAGCCCTTCGTGATGAGCTGATCCCTTGCCGCAATGGCAGTGCCACCATATTCCAATCCTTGCGCTCCTAGGTTTAGATTGTTTGGAGTATTGTTATTAGCGGCCCAACCGATAAGCGTGAATGAATAATTTTCGCAATCGATGCCAGAATTATCCAACATACTTTCAACTTCAGAAATAGAACTTAAATCCAAAGAAGCTAGATTTTGATTGAATGCTGTGGCACCTCTAAACATATATCCCATGTCACTTACATTTTGGACAATCCAACTTTCTATAGACTGATTAAAGGATTCGGCATTGGAGAACATCAAACTCATATCATCAACATTACTTACATCCCAATTACTTAACGGTTGATTGAATGATGTTGCATTTTGGAACATATTATTCATAGTACTTACATTGGAGACATTCCAATTATTTAGCGGTTGATCAAAAGATGAGGCCCAAGCAAACATAAAAGACATGCTCGTAACATTACTCACATCCCAATTATCCAATGAATGATTGAATGAAGAAGCACTTCTAAACATATTTAGCATATTGGTCACAGAACTTAAATCAGGAGCATCGCTGGCATTAGAATTAAGGTTTTCGCAACCCATAAATGCACTCTCCATGCTGCTCCATTCGATATCTCCCCATTGATCAATATTTATGATTTTTTGTCGATCACCATTATTATTAAAATAGATTCTTGGGAAAACTCCTCTAATGGCAACTGTATATGTACCAGCAGATGGGAAGTCGTAAGTGGCATCATTCGTTAATCCAAATTCATCATATGTTCCATCATTGTCCCAATCCACGTCGTATGAATATGTCTCTCCAGAAACAGTGGGAATAGTGATACAAGAGGAGCATGAAGTGCCAGGATTATCTGTCTTCCAGGTGGTGATGAATGGGTTTGTTGTATTTGGACAGCTTCCTTGAGAATCTCCAATTATGGTCCATCCTTTTGCTATTAATTGATCTCTTGCGGAAGCTGCGCTTATATCATATTCCATGCTTAAAGCTCCGAATGTCACATCATTGGGGATATTGCTATTTGCGGCCCACCCAATTAGAGTTGATGTGTAATTTTCACAATCAACTCCAGATACATCTAACATATCAAACATTCCTGAGATTGATTTTAGATCCCAATCACCTATATCTTGATTGAAGTTATCCGTTTGCCCAAACATGCTACTCATGTTTTCTACATTACATACGTTCCATTTACTTATATCTTGATTAAAGTTATCGGCCCCAAAAAACATATATCTCATGTCTTCTACATTACTAACATTCCAATTACTTATGTCTTGATTGAAGGATGTAGCAAGAGCAAACATCCAATTCATATCAGTAATATTTGATACATCCCAATCTGAAATATTTGTATTAAACTGGGTAGCTTTTCTAAACATTGAATGCAAACTAGTAACATTATTCAAATTTGGACTATCTAGGGCATCTGATAAAAGATTTTCACAACCAACAAATGCAGAACTCATGCTAGTCCATTCAATATCACCCCATTGATCAATGTTAATTATTTTGTCTTTGTCTTCTTGATCATTAAAATAAATCCAAGGAAATTCTCCTCTTAACCTAATTGTATAAGTCCCACTTATTATAAAATCATGTGAAACATCTCCCGTAATTCCAAATTCATCAAAAACTCCATCATTGTCCCAATCTACATCATAATTATAGCCTGATCCCAAAGTGGGGATGGTTATACATGTAGAACAGGATGTTCCTGGATTATCTGTCTTCCAGGTGGTGATGAAAGGTCTTTGTGTATCGCAATCAGGCATTACATCAATTTCTGAGTCATAGATCAATGTAGCAATATTATAAGCTGGGCCAATAATTGGATTGTCATCTGGTGGATTACTACATGTCTCAACACCTTGGTAAGAACAACTTTCTATTTGGTTGCCATCGCATTCATAAAGTGTAAATCCAGCACCAAAGGCTGTAGGGTTGATGCAATTGATGCTTTCATCTATGAGAATGGCCGGAGCTCCATTGTGAGTGGTTGTATATACTTTGTAGGTGATAGCGGAAGGTCCAGGGTCAATGCAAAAGTCTGTATTGCTAATTATCTGATTGAGCCAATCGAAGCAAAGTATGGAATCAACAGAACTAGAACACTCAAGAGAAACGCCACAGCTACCTTGCAGATCCCCATTAATAGTCCATCCTTTGACTAATAATTGGTTTCTTGCTGAGGTGGCATTCGCGCCATATTCCATACTAGATGCTCCTAAAGTAAGATTATTTGGAGTATTGATATTGTCAACCCATCCAATAAGAGTAGACGAATAATTGTCACAATCAATTCCCGAGTCATCTAACATCTCAGTGAATTCTATCAATGCACCAATGTCCCATGTCTCCAAAGACTGATTAAAAGAAACTGCTTCTTTAATCATGCCACTCATATCAGTTACACTACTAACATCCCATGACGAAATATCTTGGTTAAAATTAGATGCGGACCTAAGCATCCAACTCATATCAGTTACATTGCTGACGTCCCAAGATGAAATATCTTGATTGAAATTTTCTGCACCCAAAAACATAAAACTCATGTCAGTTACATTACTAACATTCCAGGACGAAATATCTTGATTAAATATTTCTGCAGACCAAAACATAAAACTCATGTCAGTTACATTACTAACATCCCACAATGAAACATCCTGATTGAAATTATCTGCTGACCTAAACATCTGACTCATATTAGTTGCGTTGCTAACATTCCAAGACGAAATATCTTGATTAAAATTAGATGCAACACCAAATAAAAAACTCATGTCAGTTACATTGCTGACATCCCAAGATGAAATATCTTGATTGAAACTACGTGCGGAATTAAACATTCCTCTCATATTAATTACATTGCTAACTTCCCATTGTGATATATCACCGTTAAATGTAGTAGCTGATTGGAATATACCCGTCATATAAGTTACATTACTAACATCCCAATTTGAAAGGTTATAGTTAAAATTTTCTGCCCCAGCAAACATAAAACTCATGTCAGTTACAATTCTTAAGTCTGGTGCATCTGGAGCACCTGATTGAATGTAAGCACATCCTGTAAAAGCATGTTCCATACTCACCCATTCTATATCTCCCCATTGATCAATATTGATTATTTTTTCTTTATCTCCTTCGTCGTTGAAATAGATCCGAGGAAAATCTCCTTTTAACACAACATAATAAGTCCCTGAAATTCCAAAATCATGCGTTACATCTCCTGTTATCCCAAATTCATCATATACACCATCATTGTCCCAATCGACATCATAATTATATGTCTCACCTAAGGAAGTTGGGATTGTAATACATGAAGAACATGACGTACCAGGATTATCCGTCTGCCAAGTGGTGACAAATGGGATTTGGCCTGTATTTGGACAATCCAACTGATCCACTCTACAATCATATATCAAAACTGTGTCATTGATAATAGGTCCGAATACAGGATCTGCATTGAGATTATTACAATCACCAGCCAATCCTTGAAAACATTCATATAAAGTATCTCCTGCGCAACTATATAGAGTGAATTCATTCACTCCATCACTGATGACAAATTGTTCTTTATAATATAAAATGGCCGTATCTCCTTGATAAGGCACAGTGTAAACCTTAAAATAGTTGTAGTTCTGGGGATTTGAGAAGTTGCAAATTGAACTGTTAACAATATTTGATAACCAAGTCTGACAAAGTATTGTATCCGGATCAGATGGGCAGACAAAAACATCGTCACATCCTCCATCGTTTATAATGTTTAGAGTTCCCCAGCAGGTATTGCCATTTGTAAGATCAAATACTTGATATTCTTGAGAGCCTATATCATTACAATCAAAGAATAATTGTTCGATTGTTTGAGTAGAAGAAAACGAGTAAGTACAATTGGTATTTTCACCTTCTAAGACATCAAAAACGCTTACTGAGCTTGTTTCGGTAGTCATAATAACCTCTACCATATCATTACAAGCCATAGATGAGATTACACATTCACAGTTTGCAGGCAATTCTTGCTCCAAACAATCATAAATAATTTCAAAACCTGTAACATTGTCATATACAGTATTCCCTTCTTCACAAGTGCCTGTCAGACCTATTGAACACTCTTCAAGCAATATTCCTTCACAGGTGTAAATCCTCCAATAGTAGCCGAATTCCATTCCAGCAAAACATTCCTCTCTCATTATGACCACATCATTTCCAAGATACTTGCCTACGCTTATGGTATACGAACATCCTGAAATGGCACAATTGGATTCCCAGGAATAATCAAATAATGCATCCTGGATAAAGTCCTGACATATTATCTCATCGGTCATTAGACCACAACCTACCTGGCTTGAACAAGAAGGGCAAAAATCTCCACCACAGCCATCCTCTTCTTCCCCAGCTTCTACAGAACCATTGTTGCATATAAAATTGCAATCCATAGGATCAGTCGCACTATTAATACCGTAACAGTTACTAGCTATACTGCTATTCTCATAAATATTACCGTCCACTCCACATATATACGATATGTCTTGAGTTACAATATAGTTTGGGTTGATCAAACAAAAATCTCTTGAATCGCTGATATCAACATTATCACAATTTGGGAAACTTCCAGTGGCCTCATCGAACATTTCAATCATATCATCTTCAGGGAAATTTATACCAAACATATTCGACCCAAACTCAGGAAAATATTCAGTTTCTAAATATGCTGGACCTGCCCACGGTCCAAAAGTTTCAGGAGAATATGCTTCTACCTCATTGCCTGTACAGTCATAATAAATATATTGACAAGGATCAATTCCTTCCGTATCACAGCAGAAAAGTTTTTCATAATAGAATACCTTATCTGGAAAAGAAGGGCTAATATAATAGCCTATCTCATATTCAATTGTAGAGCCTCCAATTGTGCATAGAATATCACTTACTAAAAATTTATTTTTCAGCCAATTCTCACAAAGAATATGGTCATAATTTGCTGGACACGAAGTGACAATTTCGCCTTGCGAAGTACCCCTAGTCATTATGCTTGCAAAAAGAAAGATTATAAGTATAAATCTCATTTTTTATTATTTCTTATTTATGTCATTATTGACATTTGATCTATTAACCTTAATCTATTTTTAAATCTAATATTTATTACTTCAACTCCTTTGCATCAAATTGATGTTAAATTTATCAAGCGAAGAAATCTAAAATTTAGTAAATAGGTTTTCGTATCATACGAGAAGTATGTTTTACAATGACTTTTTTGCTAAATTTGTTAAGTATTATTTCAAACTATTATTCGCCTCGCCGGCTAGGCCTTCTATTTTTTCTTGATAAAAAACAGAAGCAAAAAAATCAAGACAGGCTTAATGCAGCCCTGCAATGCCGCTCCCTCTTCCCACTACCCTGTCATGGCTCTGCTTCATTCAGTTTGTACAATCCAAAAGCATTTATCTTAAAAATGGCAATCACAAATGCACTCCATACGAACTGGATATAAATCTATATTTAATCAAATCCTATTATTTGACAACTGTCAATGTCTTTTTGACTTCAGCCTTTCCTATCCTAAGTACATAATAATATACCCCTCCTGGATATCCACTTGCGTCCCAATCGTTAGTATATCCTATTTTCTCATATATTTTTGAACCCCATCTGTTGAAAATGTACAGATGTGCATCACTAATATCTGCTTCGAAATTAAATCTTAGGGCATCATTCATACCATCTCCATCTGGTGTAATGATGTCGGTGAGAAAGATGTCTTTGAGTGCTTCGTCTACTATTTTGATCGTTGCCGTATCGCATATCATACATTGAGCAATGGTATCGCATACAGCATATTGAATCCTGATGGTATCAAAAAATGGATCTCTTAGCAGAAATCTAAAATTATCGAAGTCATCTATCTCATAACTTCTAAAGTTATCGTCCTCAAAGTCTAGAATCTCAATAAATGCCTCTTCTGGTAGGTAATCATTGGTAAATATATCCATGTCCACTATTACATTGGACCTGACTTCTTTGTAGTCATCCGTCAGCATGGGGATATCACAATCCATGAACGTGATGGTTTGCACTAGCTCAATAATTTCTCCAGTACATGGATGAGTAAATGTCCATGTGTTCACTATTGTTCCAGGGCAGTTCTGAGTGTTTGGTACCGAAATAGGAATCACTTGCTGAGATACCGCACATATACCGTCAGCATTGTTGCTTACCATTAATATCGCTGGCTCAAATGGAAGCTGATTACATGATAATGTTATATCTTCTGGGAGTTGTAAAAATTGAAAATCATCATTCGCAGCTATAGTAGCCACTTGAGTAAAAGTCAATAAATCTGAACATGGATCATCCACAGACCAAGTGTAGGTAACTGTCCCTCCACATTCATTATAGTTTTCAATTATCACTGGATTCACCTCTCCACTAGGGATACAATCCATTCCCGTATCTAGCATATAGTCTAGTGCTATATTGTATAGGTCTATTTCGTCGCACGCTATTTCAATCATAGCAGTTGGAGTGATATCAAAGACTAAATTTCCATATGGTAATACTGTAATCAATCGAGAAGTATCTAATACTTGCTCGCAAACTAAATATTGCCATCGATAGATAATATCTCCTTTACAGCCATCAAAACCTGAGCTGTCAATGGTCGTCATGACGCTTCCTGAGATCAGACATTCTGTGTCAGGAGCATTCGTGAAATCTAAATCTACTGCTGTGGGCATATCTTCCTCACATGAAATGGTGACATCTGATAAATCACTAACATTGATCCAGACTGGTGGATTAACCTGTATGCAGCTACATTCACTACATGTACTTACATTTACAGTAATAGTTGTGCTACTATCAGTACAAGGTTCTTGAGCGGTATTCGTTGTAAATGTAAAAACGTAATCTTCTGCAGCCGCACCGTCAAAATCAACTGCCGTCAAATCAGAAATATCGATCATTGAATTTGTAGTCCATATTCCAGATGCATTTGTGAGTGATTCAAGATTGAGAATGGTTTCGCCATTGTTTTGATTATTGCACCTTTCGAAAGTTGTAGTTAGGATTCCTGTTTCGGGGCTTGTGAAATTAGAAACTGTTGTGGTTGCTGTTGCAGTACAGCCAAATTGATCGCTTACCATGAGGGAATAAATGCCTTCTTGAGATACAATCAACTCATTTTCCGTTCCTACTTCCATCCCCTCAAATGTCCAGCTGTAAGATGCATATATGTCTTCTGTAGATATTGTATCTTGTATAGAGTTACAAAGGTTTGTACTGTTGATTTCAACGGATAGTTCTAGTTCTAATACTTCAGCCTGTAATTTACATATCGTGTCTCCATTACAAACGGCGTTAAAATCATAAACTCCAGGAGTCACTCCAAGAAGATTTATATCCGTTGATACCTCTATTCCAGAACTAGTGAACCATTGAAAAGTGCAACTTTCAGCGGAGCCAATATTTACTATAATTTGACCGTCGAGATTAGATGTGCAGGTGTTTTGAATGCTTACTATTTCACATTCTAATGTTGTATTACATAATGGTTCATAAATATCTCCAGTGATGTCCCATCCTTTGGTGAGTAGAGCATCTCTTCCTTCATTTCCTAAATCATTGTACTCTATTCCAAAAGCTTGCATTTCTAGACTGTCTGGGGTATTAGGATTATTAGCCCAGCCATTAAGGATTGACGAGTAATTTTCACAAGAAAGACCTGAGTTGGAGAAAACTCCAGATGTATCATCACTTACTACAATATTGAAATTCTCCGCTGAATTCAGGTTCCATGAACCTAAATCCTGATTAAAAGAAATTGCACCTAGAAACATTACATAAAAATCTGATACATTAGAAACATCCCATTTGCTTATGTCTTGATTAAATTTTGAGGATAAATGAAACATGCTACCCATATCTGTAACCTTCGATACATTCCAATTACTAATGTCTTGATCAAACTCCCCAGCATTAAAAAACATTCCAGACATTCTTGTGACGTTTGATACATTCCAATTTTCCAAACTTTGATCAAAATGTTCTGCACTATAAAACATTTGACTCATATTAACTACTTTAGATACATCCCAAGCAGTGTACTCGTTATTTGTACTAGCATTAATCACTTTCGTGTTGATATTTTGATTAAAATCTAATGCTAAACCAAACATTCCTGACAGGTCTATAACATTTGATACATCCCAACTACTTATATCTTGATTAAATTTTTCGGCTAAAGCAAACATCCCTGACATGTCTATAACATTTGATACATCCCAACTACCTATATCCCGATTAAAAGACTTTGTTCTTCTAAACATTTGAATCATATTAACTACATTAGAAACATCCCAGTCACTTATTTCTCCATTGAAAATACTTGCTCCTGAAAACATTCGCTCCATATCTGCCACTTCAGACAAATCTGGATTATCAATAGCAACACTATTCAAGTTAGCGCAACCCTCAAAAGCTGACTCCATACTTAACCACTGTATTTCTCCCCATTGACTGATGTAAATGATCTTATCACTATCATCAACCCAATTGTTAAAAGTATCATTAAAATATATCCTTGGGAACTCTCCTCTAATCGCAATCGTAACCGTATCCTCCCTCCCAAAATTATACTCAAAATCTCCAACAATACCAGAAGTATCAGCCACAAAAAGCTCACCCATAATATAATCCCAGTCTACTTCATAGTTATACGTTTCCCCAGGAAAAGTTGGTACACGTATACTTGAATCTCCAGTGATTCCAGAATTATTTGTAACCCAAGTAATAACAAAGGGTAGCATCTCATTTGTATTGCCGCAGATGTCATCAACGTCTGTAACTATCAAGTCAAACCATACTTGTTGACCTGATTCAGAATATACAAATACTGGTAGTGTAGTATTCGCTTGATCACAATCTAAATTCAAAATGGTATCTTGGATAGCAGAATCAAAGTATAAAGTACAAAACGCGCCACTAGTCATAATCATACTTGATGTCAATGGGCTATCTGATATGTCAATTGTAACTACAGCATCAACTATGGCACTATTACAAAGGCAGGAGCAAGTTTCTGTATTAAATAATCCAATACCTTCATCGCAATTTGCACCATCTTCTTCAAATCCAATGCATTGAGAAGTACTAATGCCACCCTCTGCAAGCATAGGGTTTGCTGTAAAATCAAAATTATCAATACTACAATATCGATCTAATGACATGCAGCCCATCAAATTATTATTATTGAGTCTGATTAGGTTCAACGCACTCATATTGTCATAAGATGGAATCTCTCCAACAAGATTATTTGCATCAAAATATATCTCTTCCAAATAAATTGTTTTTTCTAAATTTGGTAGATTTCCATCGAGGTTACTATTATAGAAGGAAATACCCCTTAGGCTATCTAGCTGCCAATCAGGAATTTCACTATCGAAAGGATTACTGTAAGCATATAAGCTCCTTAATTTAGGTACAGAATCTAGTTCAGGAAGTGCACCTATCAAACTATCATTATTGCAAATCAATTCTTCGAGATTGGGAAGGTTAAAATTTGGAAGCGTGGTTTTGAGATCATTAAAAGCTATACTTATACTCCTTAAATTTATATTGTCAAAATTCCAGTCTCCTCCACTGATTTTATTATTGTTTAGTGCGATGACTTCAAGACTATCAATATCTGAAAGTAGAATCATTTCACCTTCGAGCTCATTACTGCCTAATTGAATTTCCGTGACTCTATTCCCTACACAACTGATACCATACCAAGGACTTGCATTGTCATCAACTTCGCCGCAAGGATCGCAATTTGTACCTTCTGCTCCTTCCGTCCATCCTGTATCATTCATCCAGCCTACACCATTGGTAGAACTATAAAGGGCTATTAAATTGGGTACATCGGGGTGGTCGCATACAGTCGGTGTTGTTATAATTTCAACCGTGCAAGTCTCGATACACCCCAGATTATCCTCTACAGTAATATCATAAAGGCCATCCTCTAAATCAGTAATCGTGTATGAGCTTGAAGAAGATTCAGATGATCCACTCGATGGCCCATCCCAGGATATATTCAATGGTAGACTTGCATCCTCAGTGGAAATATCTACTGCAGACTCAATTGAAGAACAAGTCAATGTAAATTGATTTAGTACAATATCGACAGGAACAACTTCTGAAAAACATAAATTAGCAGCTTCCGCCTGAGCGAAAACAGTTACAGTAGAAGAGATTATCAATGCAGTAGGATTATTTATTGGAGAAGTGCCATCAGATTCTAAACTCCATAATATGGTGTTGCCTTGGGATAATGAATCATTATAATCTGTCAAATCAAATGTCACTGCTTCACCATTTGATTGGCATTCTACTATAGGTTCTAAGGTATTAATATTCGGGCTTTGAATTATATTTACTTCCCAAATCGACCCAGGAGAACTCACAAAAAAACAACCTAAATTATCTACTATATCGGCACCATAAAAATAGTTTCCAACATTAGAATTGCTAGTTGTAAATATAAAATCTGGCCCATTTCCTGATAACGCCCCCACACTCAGTCCTCCTTCTAATAAATCAACCTGATACGGTGGTGCCCCTCCAGATATGCTTACTGTAATATTAAAATCAGTTTCTGTACATTGAGGATCAGAAGGTAGTAAAAGACTTACTATTCCACCTCCAAATACTGTAACATCCTCAGAGCCTGATAATTGAGTTACATCTTCGCACAATACTCCAAGATCACTTTCAAAAGTTGCGAAATAATTATATACTCCCGTAAATGGAAAAAGTTCAAAACTAGCAATTTGAGTAAAAGTAGTTACTGACTCTAATAGTACGCTAGGGGCATTATCTTCATATAGATTCACAGTGTATGGTGGAGCCCCTCCAAAAACTTCTACCTGTATTGGTAATATCTCACATACCTCAGATGGATATGTTATTAAGTATTCTGTTGGACAATTTGTACAAATTCCTTCTTGATTGTTACAGAAATCAGACCAAGACTGTGTCCATAAAGAAGGGTTGTTTGAAATATCACCATCTGTAACATTAAGACATAAATTTTGAAGCTCAGAGGGTATGCAGCCACTGAGACTATTATTTTGTAATTGTAAATTGGTTAAGTTGCTTAAATTTCCCAATTCCATAGGTAAATTACCATTAAGGTTACAATTATCTAATATTAAAAAAGTTAAACTGGATAAACCTCCTAACGTAGATGGAATTGATGTATTCAAAGGGTTCTCTGATATATTTAAATACGATAATTCGTTCAAATTGGAAAGATCTGGTATTGGACCACTTAAATCATTGTCTGCTAATTCTAGAACAATTAGATTGGTTAAATTATTTAGTTGATCAGGAATTAAACCACTAAAAGAATTTTGAAAAAATAATATAGAACCTAAATTAGTTAGTGAACCTAAAGATGTTGGAATACTACCATTCAAATTATTAGCATTTAGATTTAATGATTCCAATTCTGACAAATTTCCAATTTCAGAAGGTAGGTTACCACTTAGCAAATTACCTAACAAATTAATTTCACTTACCCGTTCTGTTACACCACAAGTAATCCCATACCACCCACTCATATCCGTACCACCAGGTGGAGTTGGGTTAGCATTAAATGTAGCAGCCGTTGGCCATCCAGTATTATCATCCCAACCATCTCCATCCGTAGACAAATACAAAGCCCTCAATGCAGTATAATCATCAGCATTGTCACATTGTGCAAAACCACCGACAACTCCTAACAGCATTATACAGCATATACCTATCCAACTTTTAATATATATTCTAAGATTGAAGCTCATTCAATATTTCTTCTTTATTAGTTTACATCACCACTATTCATTCTCAAACAAATATGCCACATACGCCTCATACCCCATCCCTGCAAACTGCCCCAAACTCCCAAGCTGATAATCCACTTTCGTACCTATCCGCAACACGCCATCCTTGACAATCTTACCCAAAAATGATCTGTCATTAAAGATGAGTCCAATCTGACCAAAAATCTCACCATTGCTTACTACTCCAGCTGAAAACCAATAGCTGTTGACTCGCTCATAGCGCACATTGGCCATCACATTGATCGCTTTGGTAAAACTGTAATTAATAAATATATTGGGTTCTATATAGTAAGGACTCCGTCTGGGAAAGTATCGATAACCTGCATGCGCAGTAATATTTGTATTGTTTGATAAGGCTCCAACTGGTCCAAGATCTATCTTGGATGGGATCAATTGATTGCCAGAGATGCCAAAATAGTAGTGTGACTTAAAACTATAAAAATCAGAGACAGACATGTAATATGTACCTAATGAAAGGCTTGGAGAAAATGAAGTAGATTCACTAATCAATAAGTTTCTGTCCCCATTGATTCCATCAAAAGCTTTGGAATTTGTAGGATCAAATCTGCGATTTTGGAGAGAAAGGTTACCGCCAATACTCAAAACATCGTCTCGATTACCAAATAATTGTGGTTTTATCTTATAGGCAATAGTCCCAGCTACAGATCTTTGACTGTAAGGTCCTACCCGATCATAGTCAATGTATCCTCCAATACTCAATATGGTTTGTCGTTTGACAATTGGATATTGAAAGCTAATATTTCCAGACTCAGGAGAGTTGTCAAATCCTGTCCACTCTTTGCGAACGGTGGATGATAATTCCCAAGTATTCCACCTGGCTGTCAGTGCCGGATTCCATAAAAAACCAACCTCATAGAATGATGACCAAGATTGAGATTGCTGAGCAAATGAGTTCAATGAAATCAATAATAAAAACAAACTCAAAAGTGAGATTCTCATTGGGGGTGGTTTTAGAACACTAAATAAACAAGTTATTTTGAAAAAACTATGCGTATCCTACGAAAATTTATTCTATAATATACCCATTTTCTGTAAATATTCGACTACACCCATTGCTGTTATAAAACTATTCGAAGGAAATAGGTCTTGGCCTCTGCTTAAGATTTGTTGGTTATATTTCTCAATTGTTCTTATTGAAATTTTCATTTTTTGAGCCAATTCACTTTTTGAATCCCCTTTAGACATTAATCTTAATGCTTCTTTTTGCCTTTTTGTAAATTGCATGTAGTGGATCACCTCTTTTTTAGAATCATAAAAGTTCATTTTGAGTCGATCAAAAGAAGGATCTGTAAACGAATCTCTGGATTCAATATCTGATAAAAAAGGTTCTCCATCGTATTTTTTCAAAGGAATATACCATGATATAAAATCTTCCACAATCCCCTGATTAGATAATGAATAAGGTTGAGTTACAACCTTCAAAAGCTCGTATTCCCCATTGGAGTTTTTTAATGCTCTTTGACAAGTAAAAGAGTAGCAGGAATGATCAATTTGTCTATTTCTAATAAAGCTATTTAACTCTAAAATGAAAAGATTAAAAAGTTGATAGTAGTGCTTATGGTTGCTGTGGGATTTTGACATCTGGTCATTGAATCCTTCTACACTAAACCTACTGTTTCTAGGGCTGAAAGATCGTTTACAAATTGGAGTCACCGCACTATCCAAAGAAATAAATACATTTGGAGGCAAGGCATTGCAATAGCTTTCCCATTTTTGATGAATGTGATGAATAAAGTTGTTTTCTTCTTTTTCCATCTTATTCAACTTATGAAAATTTTCAGTTTTTAGCTTTTTAATCAACTGGGTAATTTGAGGCATGGTAAATTCACTTTACTTAAGTTTCAAATTTACAGGATAGGATCTCTTTTATAAAACTAATAATTCACAATAAATCATACTATAATTGATAGTATTTTTTCATATTATATTAATAATCATATTGTTATAATAAAATTAATCATATAATATGTACTAACAAATATTATAATTTATTTAGAATTAATTAATACGATGATCGAACTAGTCTAAAGCCGATAGTAGATTTTTTATCGTATGGGTATGCTTTGTCCCTATTTTTGACTCCACATGAAGATGGCTTACTCCACCAATTTCCGCCTCTTACGACCCTCATTTCTTTTTTGGCAGGTACATCGAATCCATCTTTATTGTACCAAGTTGAACACCACTCAGAAACATTTCCTGACATATCAAAGAGCACGAACCTATTGGACTTAAATGAAGCTACTTTATTCGTACCATTTTTGCTAGTACTTTTATAAGCGGCAACATCTTCTGCTTCATTACTTCCTGCAAATTTGAATGAAGTTCCTGCTGATGCTGCATATTCCCATTCAGCTTCACTAGGAAGACGATATTTATAAGGATTTCCTGGCAGATTATTTAATTTGGCAATATACTCAAGTACCATTTGGTACGAAACACTTTCTACTGGGCAATTATCACAATCATCAAAATAGCTAGGATTATTTCCCATCACTTTCTTCCATTCCGCCTGTGTCACTTCATATTTATTGATTTTTATAGGCAATATATTCACATTTTCTGAAGGCATAGCATCATCATCACATCCCGAATCACATCCTAATTTGTGTGTTGTTGAAGTAATCGACACCATATTCGCTTCTAACTCCATTATAAATGGCGGCATTGCTTCTTTTTCATCTGCTTTTTCAGGAATCTCGCCTTTGTCTTTAGCTTCAGGTTTCTTCTCTACTTCAGGCATCGACTCATTCGCGACAACATCTTCAGGCTCACTTTTCTCACTAGAACCTTTATCAACACTACCTAATGAATTTGAAGTGTTATCAACGATATCTTTTGGAGGTGTAACATTTACAGTAACATCTTCGACAATTTCTTTTGCGATTCCATTTCCTTTTGCTTCAACTTTCTTTTGTTTAGGCGGAGCAACAGATCTTCTTGGTTTCAATAAAACAGATTTCCTTTTTCTAATATCCTTATCATATTTGCTATTAGAATAAGCGCTGATAAATGCATCATACCCTGCAATGGTATTTAATTTTAAAGCCTTTTTATATGCTCTGGTGAGTAATCGAAGGGTGAATAATTCTTCAATTTTCCTATTGGCTTCATCTACATATTCACTATCTGGATAAGTAGCAATATAATTTTGAAATCCTTCTATTGTATTCTCAGTCTTCATTGAATTCCAAAATTCTAATTCCATTTTAGATTCCAGTTCTTTTATATTTTGTTCAGCATCGCTTTGATATTGAGATTCGGGAAACGACTTCAAAAACTCCTTAAAAGCTGAAACACTTTTTGATTTTTTGGCAAAATCATATGCCTCTTTTTCATTGCTGCTTTTTATTTCTTCTAGCATTTTGCCAATCAGCGTTTCTGCATCTTTAACATATCTCCCATTAGGATACAATGTCTTATATTCTTCATAGGCTTCTAGTGAACCATCCTCTTTCGTAATTTCCCAAATTTTATCTTCTTGTTTTTGACGAATTAGGAGTTGTGCATCCATATCCTCACTTTCTTCAGCTAAAAGTTGATCATCTATTTCTTGCTCAGATATCTCATTTGAAACTTCTTCAGTTTTATCACTTCCTGAATTAAGGTCATATAGATACTTACCTAAAGTAAAAAGCAAGATTCCACACGCAAAAAATGCCAAGTACAACCAAATGGGGTTTTTCTTTCTATTAGTGTCTTCCTTATCTTTTGACTTCTGATCTATTTCTTTTTCTTCATTAATGCCTTCAAACATTTGCTTTCGCTCATCATCTGAAAAAATCAATGTCTCATCATTTACTCTTTCGATTTTTTCTAAAGGAGAATCTTCGTTATTTATTAGATTTTGAATTTCGGCATAAGATTGAACCCTTTTATTGGCATCTTTTTCGAGACAAGCACTTATAATCCTATCATATGGCGCAGGACATAGAGATATATTTGGTGGAATCGGCGCATTTACAATGTTTTGAAAAATAATTCTTCTTTTGGCATCCGCACTTCCAGAAATATCATTAGAAATAAAAGGGATTTTCCCTAATAGCATTTCATATGCAATTACCCCAGCCGACCATAAATCGGCATTAAACCTTAGATCATTTCCAAGAAGCTGTTCTGGCGATGAATATTCCAATGTACCTCCTCCAAAGCTATTTGTTATCGCATCCATGTCATTGGAGTTCACCAATTTACTCAGCCCAAAATCTGCGATCTTTGGAGTGTACTTTCCGCCTCTCTCAGAGATAAGTATATTAGAAGGCTTGATATCTCTGTGCAGGATTTTATGGTCATGCAAATAACCAATGCCTTCAAAAATTCCGTCAATGATGTCACATCTGAGCGCTTCACTTATCTTTTTATTGGATAGAAGTTCCTTAAGGTTTCCATCTGGATAATATTGCATTATAGCATAATCAAATAATCCATTGGGCATTTGAAATTGATATACTGCTTCATAGTTTGCAATATTCTTATGAACAGGTAAGTCCTTCGTTGCATCATATTCTGCTTGAAGGCTAAATTCCTTGCCATTGATATACTTGACCTCTGAGACTTTTACTGCCTTCTCAAAACCAGCAACATGATCATACGCTTTATATACAGTACCAAAAGCACCACCTCCGATTCTCCCATTTCGGATATCGATTTCAAATCTTTTGAAGAATTGGTCTTTTGTTAAAGTTTGTGACATTGCATTTTTGACTAAGCCAACGCTAATATAGTGCAATAGGATGAATATTAAAGCGCGTAGTCTACGTATAAATAATGCTTAAATAAACCAGATATTTCACCCCATACATCTAAATGGTCGGTTCATACAAATATTCCAGATCTAAGACGCTCTTGGTGGTAGGTTTGAAGTATTAAATCACACAAAACACATAATCATGAAATCTATTTTAACAATTCTTACAGCCTTAATTTTATCCTCAAGCATATCCGCTCAAATAGAAAATGTTCCAAAAATATGCCCGAATCTTCCCAGAGATCAAAAAACAGTAATCGCAGTATCTGACTTTGATATATCGGCAAGAGGCGCAGGATCTCAGTCAAGTGCTGCACTTAAGGACATGCTTTCAAACGCACTATTTGGAACAGGATGCTTTAGAATAATGGAAAGAGCAAAATTAGCTAGCGTTTCCAATGAACAAAACATAGGCATGTCTGGCGGATTTAATACTCGAACTACAGCAAAGACAGGCAAACTACAAGGTGCACAAGTATTGGTAATGGGAAATATTACCGAATTCAAAGAGAAAGAAAGTGGTGGAGCTCTTGGAATTTTGACTAGAACTGTCGGCATTGCTGCTGCATCGATGAAGGCACATGTCGGATTTGTAATCAAACTAGTTGATGCCAATACTGGAGAACTACTTGAATCTAAGTCTTTTGATAAAAAAGTAACGAAAGTTGGTATTGCTGGCGGTGGTTTGCTTGGAGTTGTAGCAGGAGGAGGATTCTTTAAAAGTCAAGCTATGGCGGATGCTATAGAAGAAGCAATTATTGATGCATCCCAATATATATCCAATTCCAGACAAAATCTTCCTGGTGCTATAGATCAAAGTCAATTCGAAAGTAAAATCAAAACAACGGCAGATTGCGCAGCTTTGCGAAATGGAAAAATTCCTACAGTGATGGTGATGATTCCAGAAATTCATATCACAAGAAAAATTCCGGATCCTGCTGGAGAGACTGCAATACTAAAGAGATTTGTAGAAATTGGATATAATGTCTTAGATCCAGGTCAGATTATTGCATTAAGAAATTCAAAAGATTTAGAAGAAGGTATTAAAAATCCAAGTGCCGCAGCTGAATTGGGCAGAAGATTTGGTGCTGACATCATTATTATAGGAGAAGCTTTTAGTGAAGGTGCTCCTGACTTCAATGGCATGAAATCGTGCAGAGCAAGAGTAGAAGCTAGAGCAATAGAAACTGCTACAGGAAGAATTTTAGCTACTGATGGCATGCATGCCGGAGGTGTAGATCGCTCTGAAAACGTGGCAGCTAAAACCGCTTTGCGTAATGCAGGTGAAATGATAGCAGATTATTTCCTAGAACAATTGTGTAGTAAAAACATCAATGTAGACCCATCAAAACTTGCATCAAGTTCAAATAAATCATCTAGTAGAAATAGCTCCTCCAAAAAGACAATGGATATCGTCTTAAATGATATTAAGTTTATCAATTATCGAAAATTCCAAAAAAGCCTAAAAGCCAACTCTTGGATAAAAGTAATAGACCAGAGCTATAAGAATAAGGTTGCAAGGCTTAAAATCGAAATTTCTAAGTCTGCTGATGATGTTGTAGATTTCTTAGTAAATGCAAAAGGAGCAAATCTGGAGGTTAGTAATTTTTCAGAACAAAAAATAGTCGCTTCTGCCAGCAAAAAATAAAAAACGTTAATGTGATTATGTGATGGTGGATGACTTTCGTGGAAGTCCACCTTTTTCAATTTTAAATTACAACTCCAAACCAAAGATAACCAGCATATTAATGAAGTGATTTAAAAAAAAGTAAATTCTGGCTGTTCCTATTTATTAAAATTTCGCATTTTTATCATTCAATATCCTAAATGGAACATTTAATATTTTATAAAAAAGAAACTGATCTACGTCATAGTGTCGAGAAACACAAGTTTAGTTATACTAGAGCATATACCATGATCTTCACAAAAACGACGAAAAGTCTAGGTCAAGAGCTAGTAAAATACCCAAAAGCCCTTCTCTATTATTTCTGTGACACCTTGAATGACGAAGACAGGATATCAATAAATAATATTCTTTCCAGATTTGAAGACATTAAAATATGCCTTTGTACAAATTCAAAACATTCACTCCAAGCCTGGAAACTAAATGTGTTTGATTTTAAAGAACATCCGATTGACAATCAAAAACTACAAGAATCATATCGCAAATTGCTTTATGCTGAAGGAGGCGACATTCGGGCTTTTAAAATCAAAACAAACCAAGGCCTTTTCACAATACCATTCAAATCGGTGAACTATTTAAAGGCTGATGGTAACTACACAAAATTAGGCCTGATAAAAGATAAGTCTCTAATAGAAACCAAACAATTACAGTTTTACGACTTTTGTTGTGAAAATGACCCAAATATGAAAAGAATTCACAGATCATACATTCTTAATTTTAGAAATATAAAAAGAGTCACTACAGATCAAGTATTCTTTTATAACAGTGAAAAGAGTATAAAGATATCACAGACGCTTGCTAGTAAAATAAAAAGGACACTACTTTCAAAATGAATAAAGAATTCACACTCAAAATTGGTTATGCTGAAAGCAATGACATCAAACTGAATCATGAATCTGTAAGCACTATTCATGCTTATCTGACAATGCTAGACGATGGCAAATTTGAATTGCAAGATGCTGGAAGCTCTAATGGGATCCATGTAAATAATCGTAGAGTAAAAACCAAAATCATCGACGAAAAGGACCAAGTGGTAATAGGTGGTAAGGCAATAAATACATCTAAAATACTGAAAAAAGCTAAAAAAATAATATTAGACCGTAGAATCAATTTTACGAAAGAATACAGAGGGATAATCGAAAAACTAGAGACATATAACAAACAAAGAGATAGGTTGACAGATGGTAATAAAATGGGGAACATTTTTAGGATTGGTGGAAGTATACTTTTAATATCAATCTTAGTATTTAAACCTGACCTTATCCCAGATGCAACTGTGAGATATATACTCATCATGGCTGTAGGTTTAATCCCTGTAGTCATTAGCATGTTCGCTGAAAAAGGAGGAAAAAAAAGAGCAAAACTTGAGTTGCTGAAATTAAAATATGAGGAAGAAATCAAATGCCCAAAATGCAAAATTTCATTACTCAAACATACACCACAATACTTACAAAAAAGAGGAAAATGTCCCAATGAGAAATGTAATGCAAGCTACGGATTGATCTAAAAATATCGATTCACACATAATTTGGCGCACTTCATACAGAAATCGATTAATCAGTATTCAGGTACACTATATTTGAATCAGTATTAATAGATAAAATTATTAACCATGAATGATCATAAAGTAATAGATACGAATGAATTAAAAAGTAAGAGATTTACTTTTTCAACGTTATCTGAAAAAACGAAAAACATCTTGATCGCTGGAGGACTATCTTTTGCTGGAATAGCTACGGCAATTGGATTAAGCAAACTTTTTATTTCAGAGGATACATTCGAAGATCAACCTGCTCCAAATTCATCTCAATCGTTTATTGATGAAAACACTGTAGTCAATGAACAAGATGAGATTCATGAAACAGAAGAGGTTTTAGTAGACAATATAGAAGAAGTTGAAGTTGAAACATTAGAAGAATACGAAATTGAAGCAGAATTTGAAGAATCGACATATACTATAACATTTGACACAGAGGCACAATTTGCTCAAAGTGTAGATAATGGTATGACTTTCCCAGCTGCATTTGCTCAAGCGAGAGAAGAAGTCGGACATGGAGGCTTCTTTAACTGGAATGATAATACGTATTCTACATACACAGAAGAAGAATGGAATGCCATGTCATATGAAGACCAACAAAGTTTCTTTTCTGATGTATCTTCTAAATCAGAACTCAATGTAGATTCATGGACTGTTGAATCAAATGAACCATCTATTGCAGTCGAAATGGTAGAAGAAGAAAATCTAGAAGTGATAGAACCGATAGAATTAGAAGTACAAGATATAGAGTCTGAAGAAGAAGTTGTCGAAGCATCATCCAGTTTTGATACTAATGTAGTGGAAGAAGGTGATGTAGCCACTATTACCATTGTACCACCAGCTACTTATGGCACAGCAGATATTAATGCCGACAACATAGTAGATGCAATTGCAGTAGATAATAACAATGATGGGCATGCAGACTTGCTGGCACTCGATGAAGATTTTGATGGCATTTACGAAACCTTTCTAATAAATGAAGATGGAGATGAAGATTTAGACGTATTCATTATCGATCAAGGAGCAGATGGAATTGACGATACTGACGAGATAGTTGAGATTGCAGATGTGGTAGATATGGAAGATTTTATAATTATTGATGAAGATGATGAGGCGCTAGAAGGACTTGATTTCATTGATGATTTAATAGACATAAATGGTGACGATGAAATGACGGAGGAAGAAGACATTAATTCAGATGACTTAAGTTTCGATGATCCAGGACTCTAATCCCATTAAAACTAAAGATTTATAAATGCAATGTAAGTGTCCCAAATGCTCGGCCAAAATATATTTTGAAACTGAACAATTATTCAAACTGAAAAGACCTGTCCTTACATGTCCAGGTTGCAGTTCAAAATTATTGATAAAGCCACAAACTGCTAAGTGTGGCAAGTGCTTCTCAAAATTTGGATATTATGGATTTTCATTATCAAAGGATAGATTGGTAAATTGTCCTAATTGCAAGACCTTAAATAGAGTATGACTATGGTAGTAGAATGCCCAAAATGTAACGCAAAAAAGATCATTAAAGTCACAGAAGAATTGAGAGGTAAAAAGATTGGTTTTACTTGCAAAACAGAAGGGTGTAATGAAAAGATAAAAGTCTCGATCCCAATTGCAGAAGGGGAATCAAAAGAGAGAAAAACGACAATTTTGAGTACTAAAAGGAATTATTCGTCTGCCTGTCTGATTCATATTGATGAATCTGGAAATGAGATTCGAAAATATAAATTATCTGAAGGGACAAATCTGATTGGGAGAATGAGTCAGACATCAAAAGCAGATATTCCTATTGACACAGATGACAGGTATATGTCAAGGACTCATTGTACCGTCACTGCGGCAAAAATTGCTTCTGGCGCAAGTTTTCTTTTAAAAGACTATCAAAGCAAGAATGATACTTTCGTAAACGAACATTTATTGGGTAAAACAGAGGAAATTTATCTTCAGAATCACGATGTAATCCAGTTAGGCAAAACAAAATTTAAAGTACAAATTCAATAATTTAAAGGTGTGGTTTTAGTATTTCAAGATATAGGCAACAGAGACAATCAAGAAGACGCTTATCATATAGATGAAGAGAAAGGTCTTTTTATTGTATGTGATGGCGTAGGCGGATACGCAGATGGTGAAATTGCCAGCAAATCTGTAATTCATAGTATTGTAGAATACTTCTATAAAAGTAATACCCATCCCATATGTACAAACTGTATTGTCGACGCAATAAAATTTGCCCAAGTTGAGCTCAACAAGGCTACTGATCATCAGCTCACCAATTCTAAAACTGGTACCACCCTGGCATTGCTTTTTTATCAAGATGGAAAAGCCATTACTGCACACATGGGAGATTCAAGAATAATGTTGCTAAAAGAAAATTCCCAAACCATTTGGAGTACTAAAGACCATAGCTTGGTACAGGAATTGTTTGATGCAAATGTGCTTAAGAGCGAATCCGAAATGCTCAATCATCCAATGAAAAATAAAATTACCAATGCTCTCTTTTCAGGTCAAGATGCCGAAAGTTTACAAATCACAACGCACGACCTAAGAAATATTGCAAAGGGTGATACTTTTATAATCTTTACTGATGGTATTTTAGAGGTCCTTTCTCCAAATGATTTGATTCCGATTGTCAATAAAAAAACACCATCAAAATCAATATCACTAATTTCTCAATTCGTCAAAGGACATACCTCCGACAACAGTACATTGTTGTTGTTAAAAATCTAATTTTGAAATTGTAATTTAAGCTATATTTATTAGAGAGATTACTCCACCAGCTTCTTAGCTGCTCTCATCGGCACACTAATACACTTCTTCTCCATGTAATTCATCATCTCAGAAATCAGAGCTTGAGCATTGTCATCTAACTCTTCAATTTGCTTTTTATACACCTTTTGAATCGCTCGTTCCTTGATTTCTTTGATTTCTTTTGGTACTACAATTAGTGCTTTTTCCAATTGTCTTTGTTGGAATTGATTATTGAAACTTAGCAATTGATTTTTCAACAAACTTTTAGCAGCATGCACTTCTGTTTTTCTGAATGCTAAATTCTCAGTAGACAAATGCCTTAATTGTTCGATATCAACGTAAGTCATATCAAATCCTTCAACAACTGAAGCATCTACATTATTTGGGACAGATAGGTCTATTACAAGCTTTGTATCACTTTCTTTCTGTACTAGATTTCTATAAATCTGAGAATCTATGATAGATGTGGTCGCTCCTGTACATACAATCATGGCATCAAATCCCTGACTATATGAATCCAACTCACTTAAATGATAAGCTTTTGCGTCTAATAATTCTACCAAATGTGCTGCATTGTCCAAACTTCTGTTGAAAATACTCACATTATTGAAGCCATACTTTTTCAAAAACTTAGCAAATAATGTATTGGTCTCCCCAGCTCCAACTATTAAAAGTCTTGCATCTTTTGCGATTCCTGTGTCTAGCAAAGATTTTACCGCTAATGAAACTATAGATAGTGGTTTTTCTCCAATTTTCGTTTTATCATAAACTTCTTTAGCAGCCTTGACTGTCGAATTTTCCAACATTCTCAAATTATCACCAACTAAACCGAATTCTAAACTCTGCTTGTATGCTTCTCTGAACTGTCTGAAAATTTCTCGCTCACCGACAACTAATGAATCCATCGAAGATGCAACTTCATACAGATGATTTACTGCCTGACTGCCATTGTATACGTCAACAAACTTGCTAATCTTTTTCAGCTTGTCTTCACTCAACTTGGGATTAACAATCTTGAAAAAGCTTTTGATGTAATCAATATCAAAGTCCTCGTTGCTATAACAGATAAAACTTACACGATTGCACGTGGAAAGGTAAATGAGCTCTTCTAATTGAGTCTCGCTTTTAAGATTGAATAGTTTTGCTTTCAAATCATCCTTACCTTCATGGTGAACCACAAAGTTTCCAATTTCATCAACATTGAGATTATGATGAGTAATAGTGAGGATTTTATAATTATCGAGCATATTCATTCAACGACAAATGTACTAAGTCAGCTATACGAAATTGTCATTGTGTTGTCAGAATTCATGCTGAGTGTACTTATTTGCAAATAATTTGAAAGAATCATGACATTACAGAGTGCGTATAATTATTTGCACGTTTAGTATTTCATTACAAATTGTGACATTTTATTGGCAAGAGGTCAGAGACCTTTGCCTCGTTTTGTGCTAGGAACGAGAGGAAGATCTCTGACCTCTCTTCAGCTAATTTTACATTTTGTGCAATTGTGGCACACACTATTCTAGAAGGTTTTCGCATTTTGAAATATATCTTCATATTTACATAAAACATAATATGTACCAATGATACAGGTAAAATTAAATTTTTGAAGTATCTTTGAAATTATGCATGATTTACACATTAAGCTCGAACAATTAGAAGGCAATGTAAAATCGCTCATCAGAAAGCTGAATGAAGCAAACCATGCAAATGAAACATTACAAAACGAAAACAATAAACTCAAAGAGGAATTACGAAAGAAAGAAGCTGTTGTTCTTGAAGAGAAAGAAGTAGCAAAAGTAAGTACATATTCTTCCAATATTACGGAAGAAAAATACCATAAGATCAAGAAAGATATCAAAACATGTATTGAAGAAATAGATGGTTGTATCCAAATGATTGAATAATAACAAATTCTCATATAGAAAATTGAGAAAACAATATAGGTTTAGATTCAAACTATAAAGTAAGTATGACTGAACAGGAAAGTGAACTAAAAAAATTGACCATTGTCATTGCTGGCAGGTCATTTCCTGTGAAAGTGAACAAAGCAGAAGAGCTCATACTTCCAGTTATAGAGAAAAACCTTAATGAACAGATAAGGCAGATACAATTATCATATTCTGATAGAGATATTCAGGATTGCCTATCGATGGTACTACTTACACAAACGATTTCTAATCACAATCAAGAGCCTTCTATTATACCAGATATATCTACTAAAGTAGATAAACTCAACAATGAAATTGAATCTGCTCTGGTATAGTTTTTACTTTATTCGACTCGTCTTTTCTTAGCAATTATGCATTTGAGTATTTACTAATAGATGAATCCTGCAATGTCAGGTAAATCATAAATATCACTACAATGGAAATAGCGGATATAGGAATAGGAGTGATCGGAGGATTGATTTTTGGAGCTCTTATTGGCTTTTTAATAGTCAATACCTTGATCAAAAAATCAAACCATTCTAAAATTGAGGAAGTAAACAAAAAAGCTGACCTCACACTCAAAGAAGCTGAATTGACAGCCCAGAGAAAGATTGATGAAGCTGAGAACAAAGCTGAAAAGGTAATTTCAAGGGCTGAGGCAAAAAACGAATCTATAAAACAAAAGAAGATTCAAGAAGCAAAAGAGAAATTCAATAAATTTAAATCAGATTTTGAAACTTACAAATCTGAACATAAAGTTGAATTGAAGGAATTGGAAATGAATCTTAAAGCTCAAGAGAATGAGCTTAATGGAAAACAGAAAGGCTTCCAATCAAAGGTGGAAGAAATCGAAAGTAAAGAATCTGAGGTAAAAACAATCAGAGAAAATTTGGATAAACAACTCAAAATTGTTGCTAAAAAGAAGGAAGAATTGGACAGTGCCAATGAGGTTCATATTAAAAATTTAGAAAATGTAGCTAAACTTTCTGAAGCTGAGGCAAAAGAACAATTGCTTGAAGCTGTGAAAGCAAAAGCTGAAACAGAAGCTATGGCAATTGAGAAAAAAGCTGTTGCTCTCGCTCATACCAATGCCAATAAAGAAGCTAAAAAAATCACTATTCAGGCTATTCAAAGAATGTGTGCTGAATATACAATTGAAAATACTGTATCTGTTTTTAACCTTGAAAGTGATGATATCAAAGGACAGATTATTGGAAGAGAAGGAAGAAATATTCGAGCCTTAGAAGCTGCAACGGGTGCGGAGATCGTAGTAGATGACACTCCTGAAGCTATAATCATTTCTAGTTTCGATCCGATAAGAAGGGAAATCTGCAGATTATCATTAAAGAGATTGGTAGCAGATGGTAGAATACACCCTGCAAAAATCGAAGAAACAGTTGCAAAGGTCAAAAAACAACTGAACGAACAGATTGTAGAAATAGGAGAAAGAACAGTAATAGACCTCGACATTCATGGACTTCATCCTTACCTAGTAAAAATGGTAGGTAGAATGAGATTCAGATCTTCTTACGGTCAGAATCTATTGAAACATTCAATTGAGACTGCCAATCTTTGTGCTGCATTAGCTTCTGAATTAGGACTCACACCGAAGCAAGTAAAAATGGCCAAAAGAGGAGGCCTATTGCATGATATAGGAAAAGTAGCAGAAGATGATTCAGAATTGTCACACGCATTATTAGGCATGCAGATTTGTGAGAAGCATGGAGAACATGCAATCATATTGAATGCAGTAGGTGCTCACCACGATGAACTGGAAATGAATAATATCATCTCACCTGTAGTTCAGGCTGGTGATGCTATTTCTGGGGCAAGACCTGGTGCAAGAAGAGAAATATTAGAAAGCTACATCAAGCGAATTGGTGAATTGGAAGATATCGCTATGGCGCATGAAGGCGTGCAAAAAGCATATGCCATGCAAGCAGGTAGAGAACTTCGTGTAATCGTAGAAAGTGAAAAAGTATCAGATGATTATGCTGACGATTTAGCATTCATGATATCACAGAAAATTCAGGATGAAATGCAATATCCTGGGCAAGTGAAAGTGACTGTGATTAGAGAGAAGAGGGCTACGGCTTTTGCTAGATAACTCGATTCTATAAAATTATAAAAAGAGACTTTCTACTAGTGGAAAGTCTCTTTTTTTATGCCTAATAAAACGTGAATCTCAATATATCAAAGCTTTAGGCATATACAGATATAAATATACCAGTTGATTCTATACCTAAAATTAATGGCACCAAAACCCAACGAATTAATTTGTTCAATCGTCCTTATAATCAATACATGATACATAAAAAATAAAAACATAATTATGAAATACTTCTTCTTACTTGTAATTATCATTGGCTTGAACTCTTGTGATAAAGAGGAATCAATAACTCCTGTAATCAATAGCGGTCTTCCTGGAGTTTGGAATCTTGTTGAATTTTCTGGTGGTGAAGCTGGCTTGCAATGTAATGTAGCAGGTGGTGAGATTACGTGGACTTTTAGCAATGAAAATGATCTTACATTTTCATCGAGCCCAGATGTCAACGACCTATGCACTCACAATACTTATGGTGAAAATAGGACTGTAAAATTCAGTGTACTTGACCATAATGATAAAAAATTCCTACTGATCGACAATGAGGAAATTGGTCAACTTACAATACAAAATGAGAAATTTATCTTAGACCAAAACTTCACTTCTAACAGCGGATGGTCCGATGGATATAATATGACTTTTGTCAAATAGGAATGCTTTTCTTCAATTCTATTTTCTTATAGATTCAGTATCACATGGATCTGCTTTGATAACAATTGCATTTAAATCCATTATTCAAACCATTTCTATACCAAGAACAAGATAGGCATATTCATAAATAAATATGCCTCTTGATCTTCAATAAATTAAGTCTTAATAATTCTGAAAATACACTCCATTTTATTAACATTTAACGCAGAATATATTAACACGGGGACTTCTACATGCAGAATTGATAATACTGGTCCCTTTAAAATGAATTTATAAATAACAAGGTGACTATTTATCAATTCTATTCTTACTTATTGAAATGTATACTTTATTAGTTTGCTTCTTGATCAATGCGTAATAAAATATTACGTTTACATCTTTGACGGTGGATAGATAGGGGGCAGATGAAATCCTCAGGTATATTTTAAGACTATGATATATAAAGCTAATGTATATGTTAGTCGAAAAATGAACCTCTAATCAGTCGAGATATAGAAGAATGTTATACCTTCAATTATAAAACTTGTAATACCTATGTACGAAGAACTTAGAGATAGAGCGATTACCAACCTTGAAAGAAGAAGAAAGAAGGTAAGAGCAATGCAGATAGTAGGAGTAATATTCGGATCGCTTGCCTTGTTCTTATTTTGTATGCGATATCTGATGTTTGAAGGAGATAGACCTTATATGTTCATCCCAATTGGCATATTGGCTCTAATCTATTCTATTATCCATACTGCGGTTTTAGGGCTTCCATTTGGTGGCCCTCATGATATTACAGAAGAAGATATCGAAATTGAAGTGATCAAAGTATTTCGAAAATACAAATCTTCTGGTCTGCATAATATGAATGAAGAAGAAGAGCTTGAGTTAAAACAAATGGAACAAATACTCAACAAGGATGAAGACTATGTTTGAGAATGAACATAAAGCTCAATTGACAATTGTTTTTAACCGCTAAGTCGCTAAGGTCGCCAATAAAAAGCTTAGTGTGATTCGCGTCTTAGCGGTTAACCTATCTACCCTTCAAATACCTTTTCCTGCTGATTGATACTTTCGTCATGCACAGCTTTAATAAATCTTACTAAAAAGTCTTCACCTAAATCATGAGCTTTCGCTCTAGCCTTATACTTATCCAAAATCACTTTCCAGCGATCCGATTGAAGAATAGTAATGTTATTTTCCTTTTTATATTCACCAATATTTCTTGCTACGGCCATTCTCGAAGACAGCATACTGATCAATTCATCATCGATTAAATTAATTTGTTTTCTCAGCTTTTCTAGTTCCGTTCTCTGAGGATTATTAGATGGATCATATTCTCTGAGGATTAGACTATTGATCATTTCGCCAAAAACTCTTGGTGTGATTTGTTGCTTCGCATCTGACCAAGCTTCATCAGGTGTGATATGAGATTCTATCATCAAGCCATCAAAATTGAGGTCCATCGCTTTTTGGGATACTTTTTGGAGTATATCTCTCCTTCCACATATGTGCGAAGGATCATTGATCATCGGAATCTCAGGCATCGCTTGCTTGAAATCAATCGGATATTGCCATTGCGGACGATTACGGTAATACTTTTCTCCTGAGAAAGAAAATCCTCGATGTATAGCTGCAATCTTATTCAATCCTGCCTTTTGCAATCTTTCGACTCCTCCCAGCCAAAGTGCCAAATCTGGATTTATAGGGTTCTTTACCATTACAGGTATATCGACACCTTTGAGCGCATCTGCTATTTCTTGCACTGCAAATGGATTCACGGTTGTCCTAGCTCCAATCCACAAAACATCAATTCCAAATTCTAAACACAATTCTACATGACTTGCCTTTGCTACTTCTGTTGTTACAGGAAGTCCAGTTTGTTCTTTCACCTTTTTCATCCAAGGCAAGCCAATCGCTCCTACTCCTTCGAATGAATTTGGTCGTGTCCGAGGTTTCCAAATTCCTCCTCGAATCATATCCACCTTACCTGTTTTTTTCAATCTGATCGCTGTCTCTACCAATTGATTTTCTGACTCTACGGAGCATGGACCAGCTATAATAAGTGGTCGATTCTCTTTTGGAAAAAATGTATTTTTCATAATTCTCTTTTTTTGGCGTATCGCCTATTTTGTAATTATAATTCTTTCAATTAATTTATAGCAGGTCCATTACAATTCGTCGCTAAATATTAAAAAAGGTAGATTTCTCCACAAGGTCGAAATTACTGAACGTACTTGCATTCTATCCTTCCACTACGGTCAGGATGACAATGCATAAAGTCAATCTGAAATGCACCGTTTCTCATTGAATATCCTAATTAATATTTCAGTTCTAAAGTTTAGAGCTAAGAATCTCTTCAACTCTATAACTCTTCAACTCTATAACTCATCTCATCATCACATCATCAAATCATCAAATCATCACATCATCACATCATCAAATCACCACATCATCAAATCATCAAATCATCAAATCATCAAATCACCACATCAAAAAATCACCACATCAAAAAATCACCACATCAAAAAACAACCACATCAAAAAATCAACTCAATATCCTCTTGATATCATTCGCCTCTTTCATCATCTCTTCCATCTTCTCTTCATCATTTTCTTTAATTGCGTCTCTAAATTCTGTCAATGTCTTAATGTAACCATCTAATGCTTCACCAAGGTATTTTCTATTTCTGCCAAAAATTGCTTTCCATGTTTGAGGGTTGCTTTTTGCTAATCTAGATGTAGATCGAAAACCTGTGCTTGCCAAATTGAATATTTGCTTTTCATCCTTCTCTATATCTAAAACTGTCAATCCAAGTGAAAAAGAAGTGACATGAGATAAATGAGACACATAAGCGAGATGACGATCATGTTCTTCGGCACTCATAAATAAGGTCTTCATTCCCATACTTTCAAACACTTGTAAAGCGGTCTCTAAAGCTTCGGGGTTAGATTTTTCCTTCTCACAAATTATATTTTTAGCATCTGCAAATAATCCTTTCAATGCTGCCTCTGGTCCAGAAAATTCGGTTCCAGCCAAAGGATGTGCCGCTACAAATTGTCCGCGATTTGGATGATTTTGCACAATATTACAAATATCACTTTTAGTTGATCCTACATCTATCACTACAGTTTTAGGACCGATCGTATCCAAAATTTGAGGAAGTAAAAGTTCTATCACATCTACAGGTGTCGCTATGATAATCACATCCGAATCTAAAGTGACATCTCCAATACTTGCCAAACCATGAACCAAATCTAAATCCAGAGCACTTTTACAATGAGTTTCATTGTTGTCTACACCATACACTGATACATTAATTTGAGCTTTGAGATCTCTTGCTATCGACCCTCCTATCAATCCTAATCCTACTATTGCTACTTTCATTTTCCCTTATTTTGACGCTCTGATTCTATCTAAAGCATTATTCATGATTTCTTCAGAACTACACAATGAAATTCTTATATATCCTTCACCATTTTTACCAAAGATATGCCCGGGAGTAATAAATACTTTCGCTTGATATAAGATTTCATCACAAAACTCCTCTACCGTCCTATTGTTATTTTTCACCTTAGCCCAGACAAATAAGCCTGCATTGTCTTCTTCAAATTCTGCCCCTAATTCTGTCATAATACTTTGAGCAATTTTTCTTCTCTTTAGATAGATTTTATCCAATGACTTCATCCAACTTTCATCCATTGACAAGGCTTTAGCAGCTGCCTCTTGAAGTGGTCTATACATACCGCTTGCCATGTTAGATTTGAATTTAAGTACCGTATTAATTGCATTTTCATGTCCGATCAATGCCCCTATTCTCCAACCTGCCATATTATAACACTTGCTCAAACTGACTAACTCTATACATTGATCTTTTGCACCATCTACTTGAAGGATGCTAATTGGATCATCATTCAGAATAAAAACATATGGATTATCATGGCAAATTAGGAAGTCATTTTCTTGAGCAAATTTGATAAGGGATTCATAAAAAGACAAATTTGCTTTTGCTCCTGTCGGCATGTGAGGATAATTTATCCACATCAATTTCACCTTGCTTAAATCTTGAGAACTTAAATAATCTAAGTCAGGTAGCCAGTGATTTTCAGCTGTCAGATTGTAAAACCTTGAAGTTGCACCAGCTAAAGCGGCAGTCATTCTATAAGTAGGATATCCTGGGTCAGGCACCAATACCTCATCTCCTGGATTCAACAAACTCATGCTGATGTGCATGATGCCCTCCTTCGAACCCATCAATGGGAGTACCTCTCTATTAGTATCAATATCGACATTAAAAAATCTCTCATACCAATTGGCAAAAGCATCTCTCAATATTGGTAAGCCTTTATAAGATTGATACTTATTAGCATCAATACTGCTTGCAGCATCTTTTAAGGTTTCTATGACCTCCTGAGGTGGAAGAAGGTCTGGGCTTCCAATTCCAAGATTTATAATTTGAGTAGTGTCTTTAGCATTTATTTCGGCTATCTCCGCCAACTTTCTAGCAAAGTAATATGTGCTTACACTATCGAGCCGTTTTGCTTGTTTTATCTTCATATTAATTGGTTATCGATTGAATAGAATTGTCTCTTTTGTAAACTCCCAATTCAGTGTACTTATGGGTAAATTCCACTAAATCTGCTTTTAGGCTTTTATATTTTTCATAATTACTGAATTCAATATCTAAATGAAAAAAATACTCTCTCATCTTTCCCAACACTGGAAATGATTGAAGTTTACTCATATTCATATCATGGTCATCAATCACTTGCAAAACTTTTAACAATTGACCCTTTACATCAGGAATTCGAATATAGATGCTGGCTTTATCCACATCCTTATTTAGCAATTGCCTTTCTCGGCTCAACATAAAAAAACGAGTATAATTGGCTTTGTTCGTTTCTATCCCTTCACCAAGTACATTAAGACCGTATAATTCGGCTGCATTCATGCTTGATATACTTGCTAAATCATTGCGATTACTCTCCTTTACTTGCATTGCGCTCAAGGCGGTGTCCTCAGTTTCAACCAATTTTATATGTGAATATTGGCTCAAAAAACTAAGACATTGGTTTAAAGCCATAGGATGAGAATGTACCTCTTTGATTCCTGCAATCGTAGCTCCATTATTTGCCATTAGATTGTGCTTGATCCTTAAATATTTCTCGCCAGCAATCCAAAATCCAGCTTCTCGCAATATTCTGTAATTCTGTAATAGAGTGCCTGCTATTGAATTTTCAATAGCCATAATTGCTCCATCTACTTTACCATCACTAAGCATACTTCCTAAAATATTGAAAGAATCGGCTGGTACTACCTCTACATCATTACCATAATATAGTCTGCACACTTCATCATGGAAGCTTCCTGGATATCCTTGTATTGCTATTTTCTCTTTCATCTTTTTTTAAAGTGCTGAAATGAAAAAAGCCTTAATCTAGTGATCAAGGCTTCATTTTTCTTTTCTAACTTAGAATAAATAATTTGAAGCCCCTATCTTTAAAATAGAAGTAACCAAAGAAATATGTAAAATAATTATTCATCATCTAAGTGTCTTTTTGACTTTTTTTTTTATTTAAAACTCTAAAATTGGCAATAAAAAAAGGACTTGAATTTCTCCAGGTCCTTTTCATTTATTTATATTTAAACAACAACGTAGTCCCTGATTCTATTTTGTAAAATAGTAACAGAAATAATAATTGTTGTATGTAAAATTCATATTCATTGTGTTACAAACATATAGGATTTATTTAGAAAAGTAAATGAAAACTGAAATAAAATTCATTTTTACTCAAATGTAGTGATCAAAACTTTATTGTAGCTACACTTTAAATTGAACTCAATATTCGTATTTTACATGTTAATCTACTATGCTAATGAACCCAAATCTTCTACGATCAGATGAATCAAAAGAATTTTTTACCAATGAAAGATGTCATATTCTTGAGTTATTAAACAATCATGACAGTGACGAACCATTTTCAATTGCTCGGTGTAGAGTTGAACCTGGAGTTACTACGGCTTGGCATAGACTCAATGGCATCCAAGAATTCTATTATATTTTGGAAGGGCAAGGACTTATGGAAATTGGAGATGATCCAGATTTTGAAGTCCAAAAAAATGATGTTGTCAAAATTGATATTAATAAGGCTCAAAGAATAAAAAATATCGGAGAGGAAGATTTAATATTCTTGGCAATATGCAATCCTCCATTTACGGACGAGCATTATGAAGATTTTGAAGGTGTATAAAAAGAAAGGGGTGCATTTCAAAATGACGTTTTATTAATTCTATTGTAAATTATTCTAATTGACTTTTTGCAGAATCGCTTTAAGTTTCCATTCACTCCAATCCCTCTTCTCAAATTGCACATTTTTTTAACCGCGAAGAGCGCAAAGTTTTTTCGCAAAGTCCACAAAGTACAACCTGTCAACATTTAATTTTGAAAAATATCTCCATCTTATCCCAAAAAGATGCAACGCATCAAAAATCTCTACTTTATCTTGCCCCCAGAATAGCTAAATCGCCTTATGATTTTAACTTTTTAAATTTCCTTCAATAAATTTCCTTTCGTTCGTCAATTAGTAAATGCGACAATTTGAAATACACCCAAAGAATACTACAACCTAGAATCTACTTCCAGAAGATCTTCTTCATCTACTACTTTAAAAAACTTATGTAATCTGAATTTTGCGTTATCTCTAACTGTATCATCGATATAGCATGCGATCGTAACCAATCCAAAACTCAACACCCCTAAGTCATCAGTAAATCCTATAAATGGAGTCAAGTCAGGAATTGCATCAAATGGCGAAAGCAAATATGCAAGTGATCCTATAATAATATTCTTAGCCCACGCAGGTGTATCTTTCCTTTGGTATGCATAGTATAAGAGTAATGCAGAATAGGTAATCTTAACACCCACTGTTTTTATTCGTGCAGACAAGTACCTTACTAATGAATCGATTGGGTTCTTATCTTTTTTTTTCATCTTATTACATCTCATAATGTTATCTCTATTCTACTTCGATAAACCAAAAAGGTACAAATTTGGTTTCGAATCACTGCGGGATTGAAGATTTACTTATGTCATTTTAGATGAACTAATTCAAACTATCGACAATGTCTAAACTTTTATATTTAAGTAATTTAAAAACATTTCGTCAAGACAAGCTTATGCCTTCTGATAAATAATAAATTACGAATGGCGAATTATGAATTTCTTTAAGTTGTTAATTTTTACTATCGATTTTCTAATTTATTGAGGAATTTACTTTTTGAGGATTATGATTAATGAATGTTACATCAATAAAAATTAAAGCCAAATAAATTTTGGTTTCATAAGGCTCCAGATATAAAAGTCAATTACCGTATCACCGCCACAGGCATGTCCTTATTATAACTCCCCGTCAATATTGGACTCTGCTTATTCTGTGTATAATCCCTAACGTTGCTATACATATAGGTGTACAACTCCGATATTGTCACGATCTTATTTTGGTTCACATCAGCCGCACCTCTTAGACCATTCATAAGATAATGGCTAAATACACCTTGTCTAAGTCCTGAGTATTCAAGCGATAATTCATTGGCTGCTGATGATAAAAGCATAGCCGTACCTCCTGTCTCCAAATTGTCTAAAATAGAATAATAATTGTTTACAGCAGGAGCAAAATTAATTCCCTTGCTCGCTACTAAACTTCCAGAATGACATGCATCAGCAATGCACAGTTTGTGTTTTGCTTTTGATTTGTTCAATATCTTATGGATGTCATTGTAAGCCAATTGATTACTAAATCCGTCAAAATCACTCGGTATAAAAGAGCCCTCTAATCCATGCCCTGACATATATAGAAGTATTACATCATTCTCATCTGCCTTAGAAAAAAGCTGCTCCATCGACATTAATATATTATTCTTAGTCGCTACATCGTCTATCAGCACTTTGATGTTTTCATTTGGAATTGCTCCTCCCTCTGGACTCTTTAAGAAGGCATAAATTTGATAGGCATCATCATCCGTATATTTCAAGGAAGGCATATGCTCATACGTAGCCACTCCCACTACCAATGCATATACATCAACATCTTTTGAGAATGCAACATCCTCATTTTTGAGATCAGACACATAATCATAGTCTTCTAACAATTGCTCTTTTGGAATCCCTTGTTCCCATATTGCCGCATGTTTCCTGCCCGAAGCGAAAGTAAGTACCCCTTTACCATCAGGAGCATGTTTTTTCCATTCTCCTTCATATAAATCACCATTGCTAAATTCACATCTTCCGAGGCCATTAGGTAGGCCATCTTTAAACTCACCTATATATCTTGTCCCATCAACATAGTTGAATATTCCCAATTCATCATGACAATAGGCGTTGGTACAGTCTTTTTTGATGTGTGTAAAATCTGTAGCAGTGACCAATGAACCTTCATTAAAAGTAGATATAGAATTCTTGTGGGGCTTTGATTCTACATAGGACTGTTCTTGTAATTTGCCATCAATAAATTCCCCCTCTCGCTGCCGACCATCTTTGAAGTAATACACTCCATTGCCATTCATTTTCCCCAGTCTCCATTGTCCAATATAGCTATCACCATTACGAAAAGAATACTTTCCTCTACCGCTAAATTTTCCATTTTTAAATTCGCCGATATAGAAATCGCCATTTGTTAAAGTAAGCTTACCTCTTCCATTGACTTTTCCATTTTCAAAAGAACCTTTATAGAAATCACCATGTCTAGATTTCCATCTTCCTTCGCCTTCTAATTTAAAATTACGAAAAACACCTTCATATCTATCTCCTTCTGGTGTAATCAGAATTCCAGATCCATTTCTGCAATTTCCTTTGACACAATTGGAGAATCCAAAAAGCGGCAATGAAATAAAACCAATGAGTAAGATTATCTTATGAGAATAAAATGACGTTCTTCCAGCTGTGGTAAACATTAAACCTTCCGCAAAAACTAACTGAATATTGTTGATTAATCTTCGAACTAAATCTATGTGTAATACTCTCATAATGATATTTTTCGACATTAAAATGATATATAGAAGGAAAAAATAATCCCCAAAGTGTCTCTTCTATTTATTCTTATTTATAATGTATAATATCTATATAGGCATTTAGTGTTTACATGTATTTGAAATAAAACCAATTAGAAAACCCTTAAGGTAATTCCACGATTTTTGCTTATTAAACTAGTGCAAGGGGCACTAAGTTTGTGAACTATTTTCTTCAGTAAGTTCAGCATCGATAAATCCTTTGAATTTCCATTTGAGAGGTTTAGCAAGTACTCTGTTATAGAATGCAATGTAGGCATCGAT
>Ga0256847_1000153_pt1 | contig 47534 bp, 25 predicted proteins | sample TeddybearmetaG_FD_189099 | JGI IMG/M metagenome (GOLD analysis project Ga0256847, IMG submission 189099) | Hydrothermal vent microbial communities from East Pacific Rise, Pacific Ocean - Teddybear | ecosystem: Environmental > Aquatic > Marine > Hydrothermal vents | place: Pacific Ocean: East...
GTGGTTTGTTGAAAGATTTAGGTTCATCCAAACATGATATTCAGTATCTTTGGGATTGTGATCTTAGTAAAATGAAGCCTAGAAATGATGGCACATTCCCATTGGGTCAAACGGATAATCAGTATGAAATTAAAACTGTAAAAGTTTATTTTAGCCCTGCGATATGTGATGAACCCTGTATTAAAATATTGTCTACTGTAATTCATGAGTCAATACATGCAAAAATGGAATCTATGGCGCTAGACAAACTGCCTATACTTAGTCAAGACGCTGATTTTCCTACTTCTATATCTTTTCAGGAGTTTCAAGATGCTTGGAATGAAATAAGAACAGAAAATTTTAATGGAATCGTAAATAAACATATAATAATGGCTGAATACTATACAGAACAATATGCCAAAGCTATGTATGATATGGTAGGAATAGGTAAATGGGAAGATTATTTATACTGGGCATATGACGGCTTAGGTGTTGATCCACCCTTATTGATTGGTAATAGCACTTGGGAATCTCACAAAAATAATTGGAATTCTATAAAAGACAATATTAACTTAAATTGCGAATAGTATGAAAGCTGCAATATATTTTTTCCTTTTGATTTTTCTCAGTGGATGTAGTGTTCCCAAACAAACGACAATAGAGATTCCCAAAGCACAATTAACTCAAAGAGAAAAGGACTTTATTGGTGCATTAGAGTATATTCAACATGATAATAAAGATTGTACAGGCGATTGCCGTTTTAAAGCTAGTGGTGTATTTGAGTATTTCAATGACTGTTTGATGAAATTTGATTCTAGTTATTTTAAATCATTAGGGTTGGATCCAAGTATGAAAAATTCGTATTTTCCAAGAAATTTTGAAATTAAAAAATTCGGCACTATATATTTTACCAAGCCGAATGATTCTCTAGATTATTATTTTTCTCCTTTGATTTATGATAAAGTCAGGGGTTCTATGTTGGGACAGGTAAAGAAAAAAAATGGTGATAATTACACTTATAATATGAATATTGTAAGAGATAAAGTGTATTTCTCCTCTGAATATTATTATCCTGACAATTGTTTCGGTGGATATGGCGTTTGGGACTAATCATTTTGAAGAGTTTGACAATACTTGGGACGAGATTAGGAAAGAGAATTTTAGTGGAGTCCAATAATAAACATAAAATTATGGCGGAATATTATACAAAGGAATATGCCATAGCTTTATATCAAATGACAGGAATTGGAAAATGGGAAGATTATTTATACTGGACTTATGATGGGCTTGGAGCAGACCCTACTTTTTTTCTGGAAGAAGAGGAATGGCAGGCTATTCAGAGTGATTGGAGTGCAATAGAAGATCAAGTAAATATTAATTGCTAGTAATTATGAAAAATATTATTTTGACCTGTTTGATTTTTGGATTAGCTGGATGTACAATCAATAAACAATATATATACACCCAATCTCCATTAAGCCAATTGTCCAAGGAAGAACTAAGTCTTCTAGTAGCTATAGAGTTCATTCAGTATGACAATAAAGATTGTACTGTAGATTGTAACAAAAAGGTAAGTTGTACTTTCGAATATTTTGGTTCCAAGTATTACTATTCTATAGGATTGGACTATAATGAAAAAAAGGTTCTTCCACCTAACGTTTATTATATCAAAAGATTTGGAAAGATTGTATTTGAAAGAAAAACAGATGAATTAGATTATTATTTTTCACCTGTACTAGTAGATGAAAAATCAAGAATAATAACATTACAAGTAAAAACTGGAAATAACAAAAAGTATATAATAACCTTCAATATTCTAAACAACGAATTGTATGTTGCTTCTGCTTTTAATTATCCAATTGATAATTGTGAGTGGTAATGATAAGAAGAGTTATCTAAACTTAAATTGTGAATAAGATAAAAACAAGTATAATCCAATGAAATGTCATATTAATAAATTTGGGACGATATATTTTACTAAACCCAAAGATTCTTTGGACTACTATTTTTCACCAATATTATCGAAGCTAAAAACTCATTGCATGGACAGGTGAGAAATAAAGAAAATATAAGATTCAGTTATGGAATCAATATATTAAGAGATAAAATGTACATATCATATTTTGAACAATATCCAGACAAACTGTTGGTGGTAAAATCTATTAGATGAAATCGTAAAATAAGGACAATCTTCAAGAAAGACGTAATTGTTTTATGTTATAAAAGAGGTTGAGAACGCATGTTCCCAACCTCTTTTTTATAAAATCAAAATAAGAATCCTCCCCTTTTTATCAAAAAGCCAATAATAACAAATTCCTAATTCTAAAAGACATTAATAAATTACAATAAAAAGCGATTCAGACACCTTTGATTATAATGTAATCAACTAACAATAGGTCAAGAAAGATTCCCGACATTTTGTCATCATTTCCCCATTGGTATAAATTATGTACAATAATGATTCGGACTTATTATCTTTGCAGTCCAGTAATTCACTTTGAAGAAATCATCGGCTAGCCGATTCAAAATAGAAACGCATGTTTAAAATAATTAAAAATCTCTTCGGTACTAAGTATGATCGTGATGTTAAGCTTTATTCTCCTATAGTTGAGGAGGTAAACAAACATTTCGATACGTACACGAATCTCTCCAATGATGAACTCCGAAATAAGAGTTTGGAATTCAAAGAAAGAATAAAAGAACATTTATCAGGAGTAGATCAGGATATCAAAACATTGAATACCAATGCTGCCAATGAGGCAGATTTAAATGTTAAAGAAGATCTTTTCAATCAAATCGATGAACTGAAGAAAGAAAGAGATAAACATCTTGAGGAGGTTTTGAAAATGATTCTTCCCGAAACGTTTGCTGTTGTAAAAGAAACAGCAAGAAGGTTTAATACAAATGAAAGCCTGATAGTTACAGCAACCCAGCACGATAGAGATCTTGCAGCCTCCAAAAGTTATATTACTATCAATGGTGATCAAGCTACATATGCCAACTCATGGACGGCGGCAGGTGGCGATGTCACCTGGAATATGGTCCACTATGATGTGCAATTGATCGGGGGTATGGTACTCCACGATGGTAAAGTAGCAGAGATGCAGACAGGAGAAGGAAAGACCTTAGTAGCGACCTTGCCGGCTTATTTGAATGGATTGACAGGACTGGGAGTACACGTGATCACAGTCAATGATTATTTGGCAAGAAGAGATTGCGAATGGGTAGGACCCATCTTCGAGTTTTTGCTATTGACAATTGATTGTATAGACAGGTATAGGCCTCATTCGGATGGTAGAATTAAGGCATATAAAGCAGATATCACATACGGTACTAACAATGAATTTGGATTTGATTATTTGAGAGATAATATGGTCCGTTCAGCAGGCGAGATGGTGCAAGGAAAACACCACTATGCAATGATAGATGAGGTGGATTCAGTTTTAGTAGATGATGCGAGGACTCCATTGATAATTTCAGGGCCAGTACCGGAAGGGTCTGAAGAGCAAGAATATCATGAGCTCAATCCAAAAGTAAAAAAATTGGTAGATGAGCAGAAAAAATTGGCAATAGGATATTTGGCAGATGCTAAAAGATTGATCAAAGAAGGCAAACCTGGTGTTGAAGAAGGAGAAGGTGCTATAGCAATATACCGGGCTCATAAGGCCATGCCTAAGCATAAACCCTTAATTGAATATTTGGGTGTAGAAGGGGTAAAAGTATTGATGCAGAAAGCGGAGAATCACTACATGCAAGAGCAGAATAAGAATATGCATATAGTTGACGAACCTCTCTTATTTACTATAGACGAAAAAAATAGAAATGTAGAACTTACGGATAGAGGAATTGACTTTTTATCCAAAGGTGAGAATGACAACAACTTTTACGTCATGCCTGATATTGCAACAGAAATGCAAATGTTGGCAGACCGTGAAATCGAAGCAGGTATCAAACTTAAGGATGAAAGAAATACCCTCATCACTGACTACTCTGTAAAAAGTAGAAGACTTCACTCCGTTTCTCAACTGTTGAAAGCATATACCCTTTTCGAAAATGATCAAGAATATGTGGTCATGGAAGGCCAGGTGAAGATAGTAGATGAGTCCACAGGTAGAATGATGGAAGGTCGAAGATATTCCGATGGATTGCACCAGGCACTTGAAGCAAAGGAAGGAGTAGAATTAGGTGATATTACACAAACATATGCAACTGTAACATTACAGAATTACTTCAGAATGTACCATAAGTTATCAGGGATGACCGGTACAGCAGAGACTGAGGCAGGAGAACTTTGGGAGATCTATAAATTGGATGTTGTAGTGATTCCTACGAATAGACCTATAGTAAGAGACGATAGAGAAGATTTGATATATAAGACCGAAAGAGAAAAATTCAATGCTGTTATTGAGGACATCTTTAGTTTAACTGATCAAGGACGTCCTGTATTGGTCGGTACTACATCAGTCGAAATTTCTGAAAATCTGAGTAATATTCTTACTACGAAAGGAATTAAACACAATGTCTTGAATGCAAAGCAGCACCAAAGAGAAGCAGATATCGTAGCAGAAGCAGGTCGCCCAGGCAATGTAACGATTGCAACAAACATGGCAGGTAGAGGAACGGATATCAAATTAACGGATGAAGTAAAAGCCGCTGGAGGTTTGGCAATTGTTGCTACCGAACGCCATGATAGCAGAAGGGTAGATCGCCAGCTTCGAGGTAGATCGGGTAGACAAGGAGATCCAGGGTCTTCACAGTTCTATGTGTCTCTAGATGACAACCTTATGCGACTGTTCCAATCAGAAAAGATTGCAGCGTTGATGGATAAGATGGGACACAAAGAAGGAGAAGTGATCCAAGCTGGAATGGTAACAAAATCAATCGAGAGAGCTCAGAAAAAAGTCGAAGAAAACAATTTCGGCATTAGAAAAAGGCTACTTGATTATGATGATGTAATGAATATCCAGAGAGAAGCCATCTATATGAAAAGAGACCATGCTCTCCATGGAGAGAGACTATCTGTAGATCTTAACAATATGTTTGAAGGATTGGCGGAGGCAATATTGGATGATAATCTACATGGAGGAAACTATGAGACCTTTAGAAATGATTGTCTTACAATGATGAGTCTTGATCCTGCCATTACGGAAGATGAATACATCAGTCAAAATGAAATTACACTACTGGATAATTTGATCGCAGAAGTGAATACAGCATACAAATATAAAGGGGAACAAATAAACAAAGCCTTACTGCCAGTCATCAAGCAAGTAGAAGAAAACGAAGGTCATCGATACAAAAAAATTGCTATTCCTTTCCATGATGGTGGGTCAAAGCAGTTATCTATTTCAGCCAACTTGAAAGAAGGTATTGCTTCTGAAGGTAAAAGTATAATGACCGATATTGAAAAAGCAGTAACACTGGCTTTAATCGATGAGAATTGGAAAGAGCATTTACGTTCAATGGATGAGTTGAAAGATTCTGTACAGTCTGCATCTTTTGAGCAAAAAGATCCATTGGTGATCTATAAAATGGAAGCTTACAAACTATTCGAGCAACTTATCTACAAAGTGAATAAAGATGTGGTTTCATACTTAATGAATAGTAAAATCCAAATTTCTGGTCAGAACGGAGAGATTAAAGAAGCCAAAGAGCAAAAAACAGATCTTAGTAAAGTAAGAATGAGTAGATCAGAGCAAGCAATGAAACAAGCTGCAAATAGTGCTGGTCAGCAAAGGAAAAAAGTAGAAACATTTGTTCGAACTGAGAAAAAAATTGGAAGAAATGAACCATGTCCTTGCGGAAGCGGTAAGAAGTTCAAACAATGTCATGGAAAGTAGGGCGTTGAACTGAACGGTATAAAAATAAATTAAAACTTTGAATTGGGCCTTGTCATAGATAGCGAAGTGATAAAAGGAGTCGAAGAATCAAGGTGCATTTACACAACTTAATTTCGACCTTGTGGAGAAATCTAGCAACTATTGATGATAACAGAAAATATTGTTGCTTGCTAGATTTCTCAACTTCAGTCAAAGTTATCGGATTGAAAGCCGGCAGGCAGACTTTATCGTTCTTCGACTTCTCTCAAAATGACAATGCATGACTTTGTTTGGAAGGACAATGCTAAGGAATGATTCAATAATAAAGTAACATTTTCTACTTGTTATATTATCTTTCTACAGCGTTAAAAAGCCTCGCCAATGCCCTGCATTGTCTACGTTTTTTGCCTTGTTGAAAAATAAAATACCTGCGTATAAAAGCGTACTTTATTAATGTATCATTCCTAAGTTCATTTTGTTAAACACTTTATAAGACAATCACTACTAAATGACAGACCAAAAATATGCTGACCTCCTTCTAGATTATTGTCTGGAAATAAAACAAGGACAAAAGCTTTTTATTAAAAGTACAACCCTTGCAGAACCACTACTTAGAGAACTGTATAGAGGAGGTGTACTTAGAGGTGCTCATGTAGTAATAGACATGAGTTTTCGTGGTCAGAATAAGATCTTCATGGACAATGCAAATGAAGATCAGTTAAGTTTTGCTCCACCTAATTATATCGAAGCCATGCAAGAGTACGATGCATATTTAGTTGTTCGAGCGCCATTCAATTTGAGAGAAGATCAAAACATCAGTGGCGATAAACGAAAATTCCGATCTCTTGCCTTAAAAGAAATAAATCAAGCGTATTATAATAGAACAGCAAACGGCGAACTGTCTCGATCACTTTGTCAATATCCTACACAAGCAAGTGCACAAGAAGCTGGAATGAGTCTTGAAGAATATAGAGATTTTGTATTTAAAGCCTGCAACCTTGATAAGCCTGACCCTAAAAAAGCATGGTTGGAAGTAAGGGAAAAGCAACAATCTATTGTCGATCATTTGAATACTGTAGATAAAATAAGATATTTGGGGAAAGGAACTGATATTTCTTTTTCTGTCAAAGGAAGGACTTGGATCAATTCAGATGGCAGAACGAATATGCCTTCTGGCGAAGTATTCACAGGGCCAATTGAAGATTCAGTAAATGGAAAAGTATTTTTTAAATATCCATCTATATATATGGGTACAGAAGTACAAGGAATCTCACTTGAGGTATTGGATGGGAATGTAGTAAAATGGTCAGCAGAGAAAGGGGAAGAAATTTTGGACCAAGTATTTGACACTGAAGGTGCTAGGAGGTTTGGTGAGGTAGCAATAGGGACTAATTACAGTATCCAAAGAGCTACTAAGAATATACTTTTTGATGAAAAAATTGGAGGCACTATTCATATGGCAGTAGGACAATCATACAAGCAGACAGGAGGAATGAATGAATCTACAATACACTGGGATATGATTGCTGAAATGAAAGATGGAGGTCAAATATTTACAGACAACAAACTTATCTATGAGGATGGAGTATTCTTATAATAGATTTTCATTTTAAAACCGCTCTACAAAAAAATGTCCAAAGCATTAATTACCGATTATGTCCATCCGCTACTTATTTCTGGGCTAGAAAAAAGAGGATATGATGTAGATTATGATACATCCATTAATATGGAAACCCTTCCTGAGAGGATTCATAAATATGAATTGGTAGTAATCAATAGTAAAATTAGAATGTTTAAGGACGTAATCGATCGTGCTCCTTTGCTCAAGTATATATGCAGATTGGGTTCGGGATTAGAGATTATTGACCTTGATTATGCTGATTTGAAAAACATTCATGTCATCAATACACCTACTGGAAATAATAACGCTGTAGCTGAACATGCAATGGGAATGCTGCTATCTCTCTCAAATAATTTATTGCAATCAGATCGACAGGTAAGACAGAGGATTTGGAACAGAGAAGAGAATAGAGGATGGGAATTGAAAGGCAAAACAATCGGAATAATTGGATTTGGACATACTGGAAGTCAATTTGCCAAAAAATTGTCGTCTTGGGAACTTAATATTCTTTCTTATGATAAATATAGATTCAATTATGATCCTGAATGGGACTTTGTTACTCAAGTTGCTCAAGAAGACATTTTAAAAGAATCAGATGTTATTTCTTTACACTTACCATTGACCAAAGAAGTGCGAAACTTGGTTGATTGGAATTTTATCAATCGTTGTAAAGACAAAGTGATAATCGTAAATACTTCTAGAGGGAAAGTTATAAATACCTTAGATCTAGTGGAGGCATTAGAGCAAGGAAAGGTAGGAGGAGCTTGTCTGGATGTATTCGAAAATGAAAAACCACACACTTATTCACTTAGTGAAACAAATACTTATTCAAGGCTATTTTCTATGGGCAATGTTGTCTTAAGTCCGCATGTTGCAGGATGGACATTTGAGTCATTAGAAAAGATAGCACAAGTGACGCTTATGAAAATAGATTTGACAAGATAGTTTTTAAGAAGACATTTGTAGTCAATTTTTATTTTGTATCTATATCTAATTTGCGTAACATTGTGCCTTTGTTAATAATCTCTTAATAAAAGAGGCTGATTAGGTTATAAAAATTACCTATTTTGATACTTTATTAAATATTTATAATATGAAAAGAATTCTACTATTCTTTGTGTTGTCTTGTATCTCACTTACAGGCATTCTGGCGCAAACATCTCTAGAAGGTAAAGTTACAGATGCTGCAACAGGAGAACCAATTCTATTTGGAACGGTCGCCCTCTTTAAAAATGATGTACTCATCACAGGCGTTGAAACAGATCTAGATGGAAATTATTTTTTCTCAGATATTGATCCTGGAACGTATGACATCGAATCTAGTTATATTGGATATACACCACAAAAGCAAGTTGGGGTTATTGTAAAAGCCGGTAGAACAAATAGATTGGATTTTGCTATTTCTGAAGGTGTACTTATGGATGCTATAGAAATAGTTGAATATAAAGTACCGTTGATCGAAATTGACAATACTACAAGTGGAGCTACAGTGACTGCCGCAGCCATTCGTTCACTACCCATCAAAGATATCAGTGCCATAGCCGCGACTACTGCTGGTATATCCTCAGCGGGAGATGATGGTGAATTATCTATAAGAGGTTCAAGATCAGATGCCACAGTATACTATGTAGATGGTGTGAGAGTAACAGGCCTGATCCCGCAATCAGAGATCGACCAGATGCAGGTAATCACAGGAGGAATAGAAGCGAAGTATGGTGACCTTGTCGGAGGAGCAATCTCATTGACATCAAAGGGACCATCTTCTAAGTTTTCAGGAGGCCTCGAAGTTGAGACATCCGAGTTTTTAGATGGATATGGATACAACTTGATATCAGGAAACATTAGTGGTCCTATCCTTAAAAACAGTAAAGGACAATCAATTATTGGTTATAGACTAGCTAGTCAGTATAGAGATATTAAAGATCGAAGACCTCTAGCAGGTGGTGTATATCGTGCGTCTGATTCATTAATAAATGCTTTGGAAGCTGCTCCATCATTTACTATTGGACAATCTGCTTTTGCTGGTTTAGAAAATATTGAAAACGTAGGAGAAAGACTTAAAGCAAAACCAAATGAAGGACTTACTGATTTAAATATCACAGGAAAATTAGATGCTAAAATTTCTAGTAACATAGACATTACACTCTCAGGTTCATTTGATAAAAGCACTGACCAGTTTGTTCCGACGAATATCAATACTAATTTAGGTGGTGTGGGAGCTGGAAGATGGGCGATGTTAAACTGGAGAAGAAACCCATTTGAATATAAAGATGGATTTAGAGGTAACTTCAGATTTAGACATAAATTAGGAAGACAAGGTATATCAGATAGTGATGCGACTGATGAAGAAAGGGCAGCAAAAAGTTCATCAATCAGAAGCCTTTACTATACACTCCAAGGATCATTTGAAAGAAGACAAGAAAAAGTAGAAGACCAAGCTCATGAGGACAACTACTTCAATTATGGATATTTTGGAAAGACTGGTTTAGACTGGGAGGTAAATAATGGACAGATTTTAGATACTGCTACTTATGCAGGAAATAGTTTTGTAGAGAGATTACCTGGAGTCTTTGTTGGGCATTTAGGATATAGAGAAGATGAAGGAGAATATGAAGCTAATAGTGTAGTTAATCCAATCTTAGCATCATACAACAATAGAAATGGATTTTTTACTCCAGAGACTGAGTATGCTTGGGACTTATTCTACAATGTAGGGCAGGTTTATAACCAATCTAGAAAAAGAGAGAATGATATATTATCCATAAATGTTACCAGTGGATTTGACTTTTTACCTGGTGGATCTAAAAAAGGTAGACATAGTATTCAATTTGGATTTTTGTATGAACAAAGAACGAATAGAGAATACAGAATAAGACCAGTAGGACTCTGGGAATTAGCTAGATTATCTGTCAATAGCCATATTTTTGGTATTGATAGTACTAGTGTCGTTGGAGTGGATTCTACATTTAGTTTCATCACGAATCAAATGGAAGAGTTTGATATTTTTGCTCCTGGAATCGTTACAGATACGGACAATAAATTTTTTAGATCCGTAAGAGATTTGACTGGAGATGAACTTACAGATTATGTAAATATTGATGGCATAGATCCTAATATGTTAAGACTCGATATGTTTTCAGCTGCGGAGCTAAATGATCAAAATCTAATTAGGTATTATGGTTATGATTATTTAGGAAATAAATTGACAGGTAATAATCAGTTTGAGGATTTCTTTACAGATAAAGATGAAGATGGTGTACGTTCGTTTACGTCTCCTGCCTTCAAACCTATATATGGAGCTGCATACATACAAGATAAATTTTCATTTAGAGACATCATCTTTAGAGTAGGTGTCAGAATGGATTATTATGATGCAAACACAAAAGTTCTGAAAGATCCTTATTCATTGTATGATATTAAAGAAGCATCCGAGTTTTTTGGTGAAACTGGTCAAACACAACCAAAGACAGTTGAGGATGATTATAAAGTATATGTGGAAAGTGAAGGATCCGAAACTATAGTTGGTTTCAGAAGAGGTGACGATTGGTTTTTGCCAGATGGTACTGCTGTATCAGGAGGGCAAGATATATTTGGAGGGGGATTGGTAAATCCAGCAATTAGAAATCCAGAAGAACCAGATATCAAAAGAGAAGATTTTGATGTCAATAGATCATTTAAAGATTATGAGCCTCAATTAAATATAATGCCAAGACTTGCATTCTCATTCCCAATATCGGATGAAGCAGGATTCTTTGCACATTATGATGTTCTATATCAAAGACCTACATCTAATACGATTCAGACTCCAGTTGGATATTACTATTTCGAAAGAGCGGCAGGTAACTTGTTCAACAATCCAGATTTGAAACCGGTAAGAACAATTGACTATGAAGTTGGATTCCAACAAAAGTTGACAAACTCTTCAGCAATGAAGGTTTCGGCTTATTATAAGGAGCAAAAGGATTTAATTCAAAGTAGGCAATATGCATTCTTACCAGCACCTGTAAATCAGTATGAATCTTATGGCAACTTGGATTTTGGAACGACAAAGGGGTTTTCTTTCACTTATGATAGAAGAAGAACAGGTAATTTAGAACTATCTGCAACATATACATTGCAATTTGCTGATGGTTCAGGGTCTGATGCCAATTCATCAAGAGGTATTAATAATAGAGGTATAATCAGAAACTTGATCCCTTTATCATTTGATGAAAGACATAGAATTACTGCAGTGATTGATTACAGATATGGTAATGGTGGAAAATATACTGGTCCAAAAATTGGGGATGCAGAAATCTTTGCAAATATGGGAGTTAACTTCAATATTGCAGCGGTATCAGGAAAGCCTTATTCTAGAAGAGATGTAGTAAGACAATTTGGTGGTGCTGGATTTAAAGGTGCAATAAACGGTTCTAGATTACCTTGGACTTTTAATGTAGATATGAGAATAGATAAAAGATTTGATGTTAGCGTTTCTTCAACTAGAAAAATGTCTTTCAATGCTTATGTAAGAGTTCAAAATTTATTTGATATAAGAAATGTAAGAAATGTATTTTCATTCACTGGAGATCCAGAAGATGATGGCTATATAATTTCAAGTTTTGGAACAGATAGAGTAGATCAAATCTCAAATCAAAATAGAAATACAGAATCCTTTTTAGCAGCGTACAATTGGAGATTAGATTCATTTTCCAATTTTACAATACCTAGAAGAATATACGCAGGTATAATAATGGATTTTTAAAATAAGAAAGTAAGAAAATTAAGTTAAAAGATTTTTATCTAAAAATATAGATATGAAAACCAAATTATTAGCAATTGTTATTTTGTTTTTTGCAGTATCCTCTGCAGAAGCGAGAGTGGATCCAGAAAAACTTCAAAAATTGAAGGATCGTGTTCATTTGGCTGGCCCAAGGATGGATTGTCAACCTGCACAAGCACAAATAGACATGGAAATCAACAATGTAAGAGCCAGACTTCTTACAGGAGGTGATCTATGGTGGGATCTTACTAATGGTAGATACATAGTGCCAAAACCAGCTCCTGGATTTCCAGAAGTATCTTCAATTTTTGCTGGAGGTGTTTGGATTGGTGGTAATGACCCTAACGGAGCTCTAAAGCTTGCAGGGGTAACCTATAGAACAGGAAACGCAACAGATTTTTACTCTGGTCCATTGGATGAAAATGGTCAGACGAAATTAGATGATTGCCAAAACTGGGATAGATTTTTCGTTGTAAAAGGAGAAAACATATTACGTCACATCGCCAAATATGATGAAGCCGTAAGAAATGGCGAAACTTTAGCGTGTGACTCGATAGTAGATGATGTAAAGTTCTGGCCAGGTAGAGGAAATCCATTCTTCAACCAGAATCCATTATTTACTTTTCCTCTTCCAGATCAAAACTTAGGAAGTTATTGGGATGAAGATGCCGATGGTATCTATAATCCGTGTAATGGAGATTTTCCAATAATCGATATTAGAGGATGTGAACCTGAAAACAGAAAAGAAGCTAGAGAATTGGCACCAGATGAGATGATATTCTGGGTGTACAATGATAATGGAGGCCCCCACAGGTTAAGCCAAGCAACTGCTATTCAAATGGAAGTACAAGTGCAGTCATTTGCATATGCAACCAATGATGAGATAAATGACATGACCTTCTATAGATTCAAACTTATCAATAAAGCATCAGATGACATTAGAGACTGTTACTTTGCGATGTGGGTAGATGCAGATTTGGGATGTTCAGAGGATGATTACATCGGATGTGATGTAGGTAGAAGTATGGGATATGTATATAATGAAGATTCAGCAGATGGGAGTCCAGGAACTAGTTGTCCTGGAGGAGTAAACACATATGGACTGGATGTGCCGATTTTAGGAATTGATTATTTTAGAGGACCTAGAGGACCTAAAGTGTTTTGTGGAACGAATGCGGATGGAACCGTTAAATTATGTGACCCAGTTCCAGGTACAGGTGGACAAGATACACTTGTAGAATTAGGTATGACTTCATTCTTGTATCAAAATAGGGCAACTGCTGGTAATCCTCCTGAAGCAACAACAGATCCCGATATTGATTTTGAATTTTATAATATACTTCGTGGACGATGGAAAGACGGAACCGCTGTAACATTTGGTGATTCAGGCTATGATCCTATGTCAATGGATACTGTCAACTATGTATTTCCTGCTTCACCGAACGAAGAGACTGGATGGTCAATGTGTACTGCAGATCTTCCTTTCGGTGATAGAAGAACTGTTCAGGCAACAGGACCACTATTGTTGCAACCTGGTGCAAAAAATGAGTTGATCATTGGAGCTGTATTTGTTCCAAATATTGATTACCCATGTCCAAGTATCAGTAAATTACAATTTGCCGATGATTTGGCTCAAGCATTATTTGACAACTGTTTTAATATTACAGATGGTCCAGATGCTCCAGATATGTTTTCTGTTGAGTTAGATAGACAATTGATTTTAGTACTGTCTAATGATAGCATCGAACTCGAATCAAACAATGCAAAAGAAGAATATTCAGAAATTGATCTTCAAGCTCCACCAGATGTGGATAATTTATACAGATTTGAAGGATACAAAATCTATCAATTGGCTAATCCAAATGTATCAGTACAAGAATTAGATGATGTTGGGCAGGCTAGATTGATTCGTCAAGTTGATGTCAAAAATGGAGTTAATGATATATTCAATTGGTTTCCTTTAGATAATCCAGATCCAACTAGTGAAATATCTATTTGGGTTCCAGACAGACAAGTAGCTGGTGAAGATAAAGGAGTAAATCACTCTTTTAATGTATTGATAGATCAGTTTGCAAATACGGATAGAAGATTGGTTAATCACAAGAATTACTATTACACCGTATTAGCTTATGGTTATAATAATTATCTGCAATACCTTCCTGCTGATGATATAGGACAAAGAAAACCTTATATCGAAGGAAGAAGAAATGTAAAGACATATACGTTTACGCCTAGACCTGTAGTGTATCAAACACTTCAAACTGCATATGGACAAGAAGCTCCAGTTACTAGAATTGATGGTATAGGAACAGGTTTCAATGCACTGGATATGGTAGATGGTGAAATTGAAAGTATTTTAGATGGTTCTTTTGATGGAGAAATATCATACGAAGCTGGAAATGGACCTATAAACCCTAGAGTTATTGACCCATTGAATATTAAAGATGGACAATATAGATTAGAGATTATAGGGGATTATAACGAAGCGTCAAGTAAGTTATTGATTGAGCCTGGAGCGAAATGGAATTTGCTTAATATGACAACAAATAGAGTTATAGTTTCTGAAAAAACCATTGAAGAAATCAACGAGCAAATAATTTATGGAGAAGGATTTTCAATTTCTGTAAATCAAGTTGGCGAACCTGGTGATGAATTTGATGAGGATAATGGTGCGATAACACAAGTGTATGAATATGCTGATGCAAATGAATCGAATTGGTGGAATGCTGTTCCAGCTTTCTCAGGTATAGAAGTTGTCACAGATGAAGCACTGGAGGAATCGATATTTTTATATCCATACGTAGATCAAGATGTTCCAGATGATCCAAAGAGTGCGTTGTCTTCAATCGATGATGGATATTTCATTCCTTTCAAATCTTCTAGATGGTTGGCAGGTGCAAACTACCTTACACCAGGATGGAAAGAGTTTCAAGGATTTGCAATAACACCTAAATGGTTAAGATTAAAGCATTTGAATAATGTAGATATTGTCTTTACTTCTGATAAAACTAAATGGAGTAAATGTATTGTAATAGAAACAGCTGTTTCAGACTATTTATCAAACGGGATTGCAGCACAAGGAAACAAGACTCAATTCGAATTGAGATCTGAATCCTCTATTGACGAAAACGGTAACGAAATTGAGGGAGAAGGAATGAGTTATTTCCCAGGCTACGCTATAGACGTAGAGACAGGAGAAAGATTGAACATCTTCTTTGGAGAGAATTCAGTTTTTAACCCAGATAATGATGTATTGATAAGTGAAATTACTGGAACTGAGATTAGTACTGGAAATGAATCTACTGATATGATTTGGAATCCAACTACAGAGTTATTTACAACTGAATTTATAGGTGGTCCAATTGGTGGATATAATAATTATGTAGGAGGCCAACATTATATTTATGTAACTAGACAAGAATATGATGGCTGTGTAACTCTAGCAGAACAATTGAGTACTACTATAACTGTGAATAAAGCAAGAGCGATTTCATTTATTACGTGGACAGCAATGCCGATACCTCAAGAACCTTTATTATCATTAGAAGAAGGAATAATTCCTAATGATTTGACAGTAAAACTGAGGGTAACTAATCCATTTAATAAAGAAATAGATGCTACGAATCATAAAGATCCAACAAAATTTGGAGCAGTGGGTGGATTACCAATTTATGAGTTTTCATTTACGGATGTTGAGGCACGTGATGTGATACCAGAGAAGTATTCAGATGCATTGGATAATGTACAAGTAGTACCAAATCCATATTATGCATACTCTGCATACGAGCAAAGTCAATTTGAGAATGTTGTGAAGGTTACGAATCTACCTCCAAGAGCAATCGTTACGATTTATTCTTTGGATGGAAAATTTATACAACAATTCGATAGAGCTGCAGCACCAATGAAGAATGCAGGAATAAATCCTGCATTACTTGAGACACAGATAAACCCAGCAATAGAATGGGATCTAAAAAATAATAAGGGTATTCCAGTAGCGAGTGGAGTCTATATCTTCCATATTTCTGCACCAGATCTAGGAGTTGAGAAATCAATTAAATGGTTTGGAGTGAACAGAAGATTTGACCCTACAGGATTATAATTATTTTTAGAAAAAAAACATGTAATTGCGGATAGATTTAGAAATAAATCTATCCGCTCTAAAACATAAAACATATGAAAAAATACTTTTACACACTACTTTTACTTTGTTTTGGATTCACAATTTCCTTTGCCGGGAATCCTGATAGACAAGGAGAATCTGGAGCAGCAGAATTATTATTGAACCCATGGGCTAGAAGTGCTGGGTTGCATTCTATGTCCACAGCATCCGTATCTGGAGTCGAATCCATGCGTTTGAATATTGCTGGTCTCAGTAGAATAAGCAAAGGAGAACTTGTAATTGGTAATACCAGATTATACCAAGGAAGTACAATGGGAATTAATTCACTCGGATTTGCTACTAAAGTAGGTAAGAATGGAGCTTTTGGTATATCTTTAGTAGCCATGGATTTTGGAGACATTAAAGTGACTACAAATGGTCAACCTGAAGGAACTGGTGCAACATATACTCCTAGTTTTTTTAATATTGGTCTTGGGTATTCATTTACTTATGAAAACAAGATTAGTGTTGGGATATTAGTAAGAGCTATTTCAGAGACACTTCCTGATGTTTCAGCTAGTGGATTTGCTATAGATGCAGGAGTTCAATATGTGTCTGGAGACAGAGACGAATTCAAATTAGGTATCGCTTTAAGAAATATAGGATCTCCAATGGAATTTGGTGGAGAAGGACTTTCTTTTAGAACCTCTGCTCCTCAGGCGGATGTTAATTATGAGATTACTGTTAATCAAAGAGCTGAAGATTTTGAATTGCCTTCTTTACTTAATATCGGAATTTCTTACGATTTCTATTTTGGAGAAACAAACTTCTTAAGAGGTATTGCAAACTTTACATCTAATGCATTTTCTAGAGATGATATAGGAGTTGGTGCTGAATTTTCATTCAGAGATCTTATTGTACTCAGAGGAGCTTACAAAGTTTCAATGGATGATGGTAATGGCGAAGAAAGTAATCTCTATACTGGATTAGCTGGAGGTATTTCGATTGATGTACCTTTGAAGCGAGCTGATAATAGAACAGTTGGAATAGACTATGCGTACAGAACTACGAATCCATTCAGAGGAAGTCATAGTTTCGCTGTAAGATTATCGTTTTAATTAATATATTTTTAAACTATATTTTCCTAAAGCGAATAGGGAAAGAATAGTAATGCGAATTAACCAAATATTTGCAGCTTTTGTAAAAGTTGCAATAAGATAATTTCATAGGTGTTGGGAGTGTTAGTAATTCACTCCTAACAAATATGGATCAAAGGATTAACCAATAATACTTAACCAATACTTAATTTTTTTCAACATGTATGCGATCTCTCTATAGATTGTTACTAATGTTATTATACATTGGAATAATTTAGATGAAGATTGGACGCAGGTAGACTTCCATATTTGATAACTATGTCTTCATTTTAGACATTTTAGAAATAGGAGAACAAAAGCGATAACCAAAATCACTTAATCAAGGCTGAAATACTAATGCTATGTCTTTCTTATATATTTAAGAAAGGCACAGGGATCGTATTGTCAATATGTTTCATAGGATAAAATATACCTATGAAAACCAGTTGTCATTGTGGTCCTGAAGAGATGATTCGAAATATCAATTTGAAAAAAAACCATAATTATGAAAATTAAGATCATATTCTTAGCGCTAGTTTTATTTCTATTAGCTTCATCTTCTGCCATGGCTAGAGTCGACCCCAAAAAGTTAGTTAAAATGAAAGAAAGGGCTGAGTTGGCAGGCCCTAGAATGGATTGCCAACCCGCACAATCTCAATACGATCTGGAGATTAATAATGTCAAGGCAAGATTGCTTACTGGAGGTGATCTCTGGTGGGACTTGAGAGATGGTAAATATATCGTACCTAAACCTGCTCCTGGGTTTCCAGAGGTTTCTGCAATATATGCAGGGGGAGTCTGGATCGGTGGACTTGACCCCAATGGTGCATTGAAACTTGCAGGTGTTACTTATAGGTCCGGGAATAATACAGATTATTATCCTGGTCCGCTGGATGAAAACGGTCAGACAAATTTAGATATGTGTTCGGACTGGGATAGGTTTTTTGTTGTAAAGGGAGAAAGTGTTTTGAAGTTTGCATCAAAATATGATGCCAGTGTATTAGACAGCATTGATTTTCCTTGTGATTCGATACCAGATGATGTCAAGTATTGGCCAGCAAGAGGGAATCCTTTTTTTAATGAAAAATTTGATTTTGCACTTCCGAATCAGAACTTAGGAGACTATTGGGATGAAGCTGGTGACGGTTATAATCCATGCCAAGGAGATTTTCCAATAATTGTAAATAGAGGATGTTATCCTATAGACAGACAAGAAGCTAAAAAGATGGTACCTGATGAAATGGTCTTTTGGATATACAATGATAATGGAGGGCCTCACAGATTAAGTCAGGCCACAGCAATTCAAATGGAGGTACAAGTACAAGCATTCGGATACGCCACGAATGATGAGATCAATGACATGTCATTCTACAGATTTAAGCTCATAAATAAAGCTTCTGATGATATCAGAGATTGTTATTTTGCTATGTGGGTAGATGCAGATCTTGGATGCCCTTATGATGATTATATTGGGTGCGATGTGGGTAGAAGTATGGCATATGTGTACAATGAAGATGAAGCAGACGGCGACCCTGGAACTACTTGCGACGGTGGTATTGAGACCTATGGATTAGATATTCCAATTTTGGGAATCGACTACTTCAGAGGACCGAGAGGACCAAAGGTATTTTGTGGTGTTAATACGGATGGAACTAGGATATTATGTGACCCAGAACCAGGAACAGGAGAGCAGGATACGATTATAGAACTTGGAATGACTTCATTTTTATATCAAAATAATTCTGGCAATAATGCTCCTGAGGCGACACAAGATCCGCAGATTGACTTCGAATTCTATAATATTTTGAAAGGACAGTGGAAAGATGGTACTCCAGTTACATTTGGAGGATCCGGATATTTACCTGGTGAACCTAACACTGTTCGTTATGTGTTTCCTGATCCACCAAATGATGAGACAGGGTGGTCAATGTGTTCAGCCAATCTCCCTTTTGATGATAGGAGAACCGTCCAAGCAACGGGTCCATTATTATTACAACCAGGAGCTAAGAATGAATTGATTATTGGAGCTGTCTTCGTGCCCAATATGGATTATCCATGCCCTAGTATCTCAAAATTGAACTTTGCTGATGATATTGCTCAGGCTTTATTTGATGATTGCTTTATACTTCCAGATGGTCCTAACGCACCTGATATGTTTGCAGTAGAGTTGGATAGACAGTTGATCTTAATCTTGTCAAATGATACTATAGCAATAGAGACAAACAATGCGAAAGAGCAATACATGGAAAAAGATCTCAAAGCAGGAAATGATGTTGATGATCCATTTTACAGATTTGAAGGGTACAAAATTTATCAATTGACAAACCCGAATGTTTCAGTGCAGGAATTGGATAATATCGATCAAGCAAGACTTATCCATCAAGTGGATGTTAAAAATGGAGTTACTGATATCTACAATTGGTTTCCTCTAGACAACCCAGATCCGACGGTTGAAGAATCGATATGGGTACCTGAGCGGAAAGTAGCAGGAGAAGACAAGGGAGTTAAGCATTCCTTCAAAGTGACTATAGATCAGTTTGCGAATACCGACAGAAGATTGGTCAATCATAAGAACTATTACTACACAGTAATTGCCTATGGATACAATAATTATTTGCAATATCTACCAGATGAAGGAATTGGTCAACGAAGCCCTTATATAGAAGGAAGGAAAAATGTGAAAATTTATACGTTTACACCACGTCCTGTTGTCTATAAAGAACTGCAAACAGCTTATGGTCAAGAAGCCCCAGTAACCAGAATTGATGGTATCGGAACGGGTTTTAATGCATTAGATTTAGCCGATGGTGAGATAGAGTCTATTTTAGATGGGTCATTTGATGGGGCTATTTCATATAAGGCTGGGAATGGACCTATAAATCCTAAAGTTATTGATCCATTGAATATTAGAGATGGGGAATACAGATTAGAGATTGTAGGAGAGCATAATGGATCATCAAGTAAACCGGCAATTGAAGCTGGAGCTAGATGGAATTTATTAAACATAACTACTGGACAAACAATAGCTTCTGAAAAGTCGATAGAAGAAATCAATGAGCAAATCATTTATGGAGAAGGATTTTCAATAGCCGTAAATCAAGTCGGAGAACCAGGAGATGAATTTGATGAAGACAATGGAGCCATCACCCAGGTCTATGAATATGCAGATATGAATGAGTCAAACTGGTGGAATGCGATTCCAGCTTTTCAAGGCCTTGAAATAATCAACCAAGTAAATAATGAAACTGACTTTTATTTTCCATTTGTAGATCAAGATACTAAGGATGACCCAAAAAGTGCATTATCAACAATTGATGATGGATATTTCATCCCGTTTAAATCCGCGAGATGGCTTGACTCAACTATACCCTATATTACTCCGGGTTGGCAAGGAAATCAAGGTTTCGCAAATAATCCAAAATGGTTGAAATTATCAAACTTGAATAATGTAGATATCGTATTTACCTCAGACAAATCGAAATGGAGTAAATGTGTTGTTGTAGAGACTGCTATCCCAGCGTACTTGCAAAATGGCTTGGCTTCGGAAGGAAATAGAGAACAATTTGAATTGCGGTCAGATCCTTCTATTGATGAGGAGGGTAATGAAATTGAAGGACAGGGTATGAGTTATTTTCCAGGTTATGCTATTGATGTGGAAACAGGAGAAAGATTAAATATTTTCTTTGGTGAGAATTCTGTTTTTAACGCTGAAAATGATGCATTAATTAGTGAAATTATTAATGAAGAGATAAGCAGTGGAAGTGAATCATCAGATATGATTTGGAATCCAACGACAGAGTTATTTACCACAGATGGAATCGGAGGTCCCATAGGTGGATATAATAATTACATCGGGGGTCAACATTACATATATGTTACCAGACAGGAATATGATGGATGTGAATCACTGTCCGAACAATTGACTATAAATGATACTCAAGTTAGAGCAAGAGCCGTATCATTTATTACTTGGACTGCAATACCGATACCTCAAGAACCATTGTTATCATTAGATGAAGGTCTGATCCCAAATGATTTGACGATAAAATTGAGAGTATCCAATCCATTTAATAAAGAAATAGACATTCCAAACATTAAAATACCGACAAAACTTGAAGCAGTTGGAGGATTGCCTGTATATGAATTTGCATTTAATGATATTGAAGCTAAGGACATAGAACCAAAACAGTATTCAGATGCATTGGATAATGTACAAGTAGTGCCAAATCCATATTACGCATATTCGTCTTATGAAAGGGACAGATTTCAGAATGTGGTCAAAGTGACAAATTTACCTCCACGTGCAGTTGTTACCATTTATACTCTGGACGGAAAGTTTATTCAACAGTTTAATAGAGATGCATTTTCAATAAAAAACAAAGGAATAAATCCTGCAATATTGGAATCGCAGATAACATCAGATTTGGAATGGAATCTTAAAAACAATAAAGGTATCCCTGTAGCGAGTGGAGTATATATATTCCATGTTTTGGCACCTGAACTTGGCGTTGAGAAATCAATAAAATGGTTTGGTGTAAATAGAAGATTTGATCCAACTGGATTATGATAAGAAGTGCATGTATTCCATATAAAGATATAGGAATATTCAGGAATGACCTATGGCTATAGCACTCAGAGGCTCCGAGCCCTCTGAGTGCTGATCCAAGATACTCCAAATGAACCCATTAATTTGGGCTTGAGAGCACTATTGAAGTTGGTAAAATGTGTATCACAAATTGCACTTTTTCACGTAATTATGCTCCTTGTCATCTTAAGCGAAGTTTTTACGAAGTCGAACACTCCTTGTTATAGATAGCGAAGCGCTAGCGCAGTCGGGCACTCCTTGTCATTCTGAGCGAAGATTCATCGAAGTCGAAGAATCAAGGAGTATGTCTTAACTTTAATTTCGACCGAAGTGGAGAAATCCACCATTTTATTACATCAAGAGCTAGATTTCTCCACTTCGGTCGAAATTAGTACAAAATTAGCATAATCTATCCTTCCACTTCAGGTGAGATGACAGTACCACTACGGCCAGGATAACAATGTTAAGAACTATAAAAACAATTATGATTTACTTTTTGTGCATTTTGAAAAAAACACAGTGACCTTTTTCTCGTTTACGGTATTAAAGCGAGGGAAAGGGTTTTGACCTCTTGCCGATTTCGTGACAACTTGAAATAATAATATTAAGGAATGATACATTAATAAAGAACGTTTTTATGCGCTGATATTTTTTCTTTCTACAAGACAAAAAAAGTAGACGAAGCAGCGTGTCGACGAGGCTTTTTAACGTAGTGAAATGGAAAAACATCAAGCGGAAGAATGTGACTTTATTATTGTACCATTACTAAGCGTGTAATTTTTGATACAAACACTATTAATTCTACTTTGAGACATTTCAAAAATTGAAGATATTGAAAATAGGCATGAGCTAAAAAGGTATGAGGTTTATGGTTTAAGGTTTGCAAGGCTAGATGTTGACATCACATTTAATTTGTTTTGTCAACATCTAGCCTTGAACCTTAAACCTCATAACCTTAAACCTGTTCTTTTTTTTACAACCTCTTCAATAGTAGAAATGTGTAACCTGAAAACATCTAATCTCTCAAAGTAGAATTAATAAGACAACCAGGAGAAATATGAATAATTTACCCATAAAGCGTAGCGGACAATTAAAAGTAGGGATTGATAATAAGACAGGAAATTCAAATTATTAATTTATCTTGGTAGTCTTGAGACTAGTACAAGAAAGTGTACATACAACTATGTACTAAGCAAAAGGGTATAAATAATATTTAAGTCACATTAAAACCATTAAAATGAAAACTAAAATTCTAGCTATAGTAATATTATTCTTTGGTGTATTTTCTCTTGATGCCGCAGTAGATCCTGCAAAGCTAAAAAAAATGAAAGACCAGGAAAAATTGGCTGGTGCAAGAATGGATTGTCAGCCAGCGGTATCCCAATATGATATGGAAATCAACAATGTAAGGGTTAGATTACTTGCAGGTGGTGATATGTGGTGGGATTTGAATGTTGGGCGATATATAGTACCAAAACCGGCTCCCGGTTTTCCTGAGGTTTCTGCAATTTTTGCTGGTGGAGTATGGATAGGCGGAATGGACCCAAATGGTGCTTTAAAGCTAGCAGGGGTTACGTATAGACAGGGAAATGCTACCGATTATTATTCGGGTCCTCTTGATGAAAACGGACAAACCAATGTAGATATATGTAATGATTGGGATCGCCATTTTGTGGTAAAGGGAGAAAACATATTGCAGCACAATGCGAACTATAAGACGAGTGTTGAGAATAATGTTGACTATCCATGTAGTACGATTCCAGATGATGTAAAATATTGGCCAAGTAGAGGAAACCCATTTTTTGGAGAAGAATATGACTTTTCTCTACCAGAACAGAACCTGGCAGATTTTTTCGATATGGATGGTGATGGCATGTATAACCCGTGTGAAGGAGATTACCCTGTTGTAAGTCAAAGAGGATGTGGAGCAATACAAACACCAGACGAAATAGTGTTTTGGATCTTCAATGATAATGGAGGGCCCCATAGATTGACTCAGGCAACGGCTATTCAAATGGAGATTCAGGCACAGGCATTTGCATATGCTGCACAGAATGAATTGAATGAGATGACTTTTTACCGATTCAAACTCATAAATAAAGCATCTGATGATATTCGTGACTGTTATTTTGGATTATGGGTTGATGCTGATTTGGGCTGTTCAGTAGATGATTTTATAGGATGTGATGTGGATCGAAGTATGGCATATATCTATAATGAAGATGCTGTAGATGGCAGTCCTGGATCAAGCTGTCCAGGTGGGACGAATACCTATGGCGACGATGTTCCGATTTTAGGAATAGACCTTTTCAGAGGACCAAGAGGACCAAAGGTGTTTTGTGGAATAGATAATGAAGGGAATAAAATCTTATGTGACCCTGAACCAGGAACAGGAGAGCAGGATACGATTATAGAACTTGGAATGACTTCATTTACATATCAGAATAGAGGGGTAAATGACCCTCCCATACCTACGCAAGACCCAGATATTGACTTTGAATTCTACAATATCTTAAAGGGGCAATGGAAAGATGGCACATCGATTACTTTTGGTGGTACGGGATTTGATCCGCAATCAGCAGATAATGTGCGTTATGCATTTCCTGATCCACCAGACGATCCTACAGGATGGTCAATGTGTACAGCTGATCTTCCTTTTGATGACAGAAGAACAGTCCAGGCTACAGGTCCTTTGTTGTTACAACCCGGAGCAGTAAACGAATTGATATTTGGAGTAGTATTTGTACCCGAGGCTGATTATCCATGTCCAAGTATTAGAAAATTACAATTTGCAGACGACTTGGCTCAGGCATTATTCGATAACTGCTTTTCGACACAGGAAAAACCAGATGCGCCAGATATGGTTGGAATAGGATTAGACGAACAGCTGATATTGATCTTGTCAAACGATACATTGCTTATAGAAACCAATAATGCAAAAGAGCAGTTTAAGGAACAAGACTTACAGGCTCCTCCAGATACGGATGATCCTTATTACAGATTCGAAGGATACAAAATATATCAATTGGAGAACCCTAATGTGTTATATACTGAATTGGACAATGTTGACAAGGCTCGTATTATCCGTCAAGTGGATGAAAAAAATGGAGTGGGTGATATTTACAATTGGTTTCCTTTAGATAATCCTGATCCAACAGGTCCAACCATATGGGTTCCAGAGAGACAGGTTGCAGGAGCGGACAAAGGGATACGCCATTCATTTAATATTACTACAGATCTGTTTTCCAATGAAGGGTTGAAAAACGGGAAGGAGTATTACTACACCGTCCTGGCATATGCTTACAACAATTATATGCAGTATGATGTAAGTGATAATATTGGACAAAGAACGTCATATATAGAAGGCAGAAGAAATATGAAGACCTATACTTTTGAGCCAAGATCATTGGATGGTGTAACAATACCAACTACTTATGGGCAAGAAGTTGCTGTGACTAGAATAGATGGAATAGGAACAAGCTTCAATGCATTGGATATGGCAGACGGAGAGATTGAAAGTATATTGGATGGTTCGTTTGACGGAGAGATAACATACAAAGCGGGCAATAGTCCTATAAATCCACAAGTAGTAGATCCAATAAAAATAAAAGATGGTAAGTACAGGCTCGAAATTATAGGAGATTATAATGAAGCATCGTCTAAGTTAGAGTTCGAATATGGAGCAACGTGGAGGTTAACAAACTTAAATACTGGAGATATTATAGCTTCTGAAAAGACTATAGAAGAAATCAATGAACAAGTCATACCTGAAAAAGGGTTTTCTATTCAGGTAAATCAGGCAGGAGATCCAGGAGACCAGTTTGACGAAGACAATGGAGCCCTAGCACAGGTATATGAATATGTAGATGCGGATGCAGTGAATTGGTGGAATGCTATTCCTGCATATAATGGTATAGAAGTAACATCGGGTGGGGGCAATACTGATTATTTATATCCATTTGTAGATACGGAAGATCCAGACGACCCAAATAATGCTTTGTCAAAGATAGACAACGGACATTTCATTCCTTTCAAATCGGCAAGATGGTTAAATTCTAATATACCATATATTACACCAGCTTGGAAAGATTTTCAAGGATTTGCCGTTACCCCTAAATGGTTGAAGTTGCAGCATTTGAATAATGTTAATATAGTCTTTACATCTGACAAATCGAAATGGAGTAAGTGTGTAGTTGTAGAATCAGCTGTACCAGATTACTTGGAAAATAATATTGCAACGGAAGGAAATAAGGCTCAATTTGAATTGAGATCAGATTCGTCTATTGATGAGAACGGAAATGAAATTGAAGGAGAAGGAATGAGTTACTTTCCAGGATATGCTATTGATGTAGAGACAGGAGAAAGATTGAACATTTTCTTTGGTGAGAATTCAGTATTTAATCCATCAAATGATGAAATAGTAGGTGGACTTATAGGGCAAGAGATAAATAGCGGAAGTGAATCTGGTGATATGATTTGGAATCCAACTACAGAGTTATTTACAACAGATAATATTGGAAATCTTTTTGGAGGATATAATAGTTATCTTGGAGGTCAACATTTCATTTATGTAACTAGGCAAGAATATGACGAATGTGGAGCATTAGCAGAGCTATTAAGTGGACAATCAACTATATCTAGAGCTAGAGCGATCTCATTTATTACTTGGACAGCAGTACCGATACCTCAACAACCTTTACTATCAATAGAAGAAGGATTAATTCCAAATGATTTGACAGTAAAATTGAGAGTAACGAATCCATTCAATAAAGAAATTGATGCTACTAATCTTAGCGACCCGACTAAATTCGGAGCTGTAGGTGGATTGCCTGTATACGAATTTGGATTTGAGAATGTAGAAATTGATGGTATGGTGTCCACCGAAGAAGAACCTAAGATTTTAGATGAAATCGTTATTTCTCCGAATCCATATTATGAAAATTCATATTTTGGTCAAGGTCAATCTGATAATATAGTAAGAATGGCTAATTTGCCAATGGGTTCAGTAGTTACAGTTTTTACCTTTGAAGGAAGGTTCGTTACACAGTTAAATAACAAGAGGAGTTCTACTTTTAAGCAAACGGGCTTGACACAAGAGTTGGAGTGGGACCTTAGCGACAGAAATGGAGTTCGAGTACCGAGTGGAAACTATGTAATTAATGTTACAGTACCACATCTTGGAATTCAGAAATCGATGAAGTGGATCAAGTTATAGCCGTTCGTTTTTTGATTACGAGACTTGTAAATAAGAATGAATTATGAAAATTTCTATTTACGATTATGGTTTTAAATGAACCTTTAATAAACATTATTTAGTTACTTTTGTATCTAAGAACATTGGAAACGTTTCTGTCTAAGTAAGATAGAAACGTTTTCATGTTATTAATGTTGATAACATTGCTATTGTTAATACAACATTAGGATTTTATCATGTACGATCAATAAATAATGTACAATGATTGTATAAAAACACTTAAATTATTGAATTATGGCAATTTCATATTTAACGCCAGAGGGCTACCAGAAATTGAGAAATGAATTAGAACATCTCAAAACTAAAGGAAGAGAAGAAGTATCGGCAGCAATTGCGGAAGCAAGAGATAAAGGTGATCTTTCAGAAAATGCTGAGTACGATGCAGCCAAAGATGCACAAGGGTATTTGGAAATGAAGATCAATAAAATGGAGAAAGTTATGGCCAATGCTAGAATACTTGATAAAAGTCAACTAGATGCATCTAGTGTTACTATTCTTTCTACAGTGAAAATAAAGAATAAGAGAAACAAAAAAGAAGTTACATATACTATTGTAGCTGAGACAGAAGCTAATTTGAAAGAAAAGAAGATTTCTGTTACTTCTCCAATAGGTAAGGGACTTCTAGGTAAGAAGATAGGTGATACTGCACAAGTGACTACTCCTGCAGGTTCTATCGATTTCGAAATCATGAGTATCGAAATCTTATAAAATATGGCATCCATATTCACAAAAATTATTAATGGTGATATTCCATCCTATAAAATAGCTGAGGACGATGATCACTTTGCATTTTTGGATATCAATCCTCAAGCGAAAGGGCATACACTTGTAATTCCAAAGCTTGAGGTAGATTATATATACGACTTGACAGATGAACAATTGGCTAAATTGCACCTGTTTGCTAAAAAAGTGGCGATAGCTTTAGAATCTACCTTGGAGTGCAAACGTGTTGGTGTTTTAGTAATAGGTACAGAAGTTCCACATGCCCACATTCATTTGATTCCATTCCAAGAAGAAAGACAAATGGCAATCACCAATGGTAAAATGTCTTTTTCTTCGGAGGAGATGTCATCCATTGCTCAAAATGCTCGAAGCAAATTTGAATCTATTTGGCATGCAAAAAGTACTTTGGTTTTTGGTGCTTCGATGAATCCAGAAAGATATTCTAATAAAGCAATGAAAATGCTCAAAGAATATGATCATTCCATCGTCGCTATAGGAGGAAGAGAAAATGAATTTGAAAGGACAAAAATCCAAACTGGTCATCCTGAGCTTAGAGGTTTAGATACGATTACCATGTATATGGGAGAAGATAAACAAGCTGAGCATGAAGAATATCTATTATCTCTCCAGCCAAGACGTATCATTTTTAATCCTGGTGCAGAGAATATATCTCTAGCCAGAAAGGCCCGAGAACAAGGCATAGAAGTCGTAGAAGCTTGCACCTTAGTTATGTTGCGAACGGGTCAATATTCTAATTAAATCAAATCATTTCCTAAAAATAAAACTCAGAGTGCTTGCAAACATTGTTGGCTTTGGGCTTACCTTCTTTATATGCATGAAATTCCTTAGAGTGCCAGGGCCGAGGTTCCCAAGCCTTAGTGGTTAATTGCAACTGTGTTAATATATCTTATATTTATTCTAGACCTCAGGGAGGTCATACTAATTTAGCACATACGAATAACTTAACCCCTGACCTCAGAGAGGTCATACATGATACTCTGATATAAAATCAAATCTATATTCATTTTGTGGCAGTAGCTAGTTGTATGACCTCGCTGAGGTCAGGTTTGCAATGCATATGTTTTTAAAATAGTATAATCGCTCTGCGATTATTTGGACAAACATTTCAGAAATCGGGCTACCCAATCTTTACAAGCTTGGAATCTCTTCGAGTACAAAGGCTGAGATTCCCAAGCCTCCCGATAGTTATCGGGAAGGATTGGTAAGCTCTATTTCGTAAAAAGACGGACTGTCCTCTTTGGTAAGCATAACAATCAGAAAAACCAAGCATTGTTGAAGCTATTTTCAAATCTACGCGAAAGACAACGGTACATTTAAATTCATCCTTTTTATCTTCGAATCTCATTGTTACTCAATGATATATGTCACAACATGGTATCCACCAAAATATTAGTTGGACTAAAATGTAGATGTCTTCCTTAAAAAATCTATTTTTAGGCTGATTTAAAAATAAAATTATGAGCGACAGTAAATTTAGTTTACAACATCTAAAAACAGTGGAAGATATGGGCACAGTCCTGAATCAGCCTTCTGGTTTATTTGTTTTATTTTTCACAGAGATGTGGGAAAGATTTTCTTACTATGGAATGAGAGCCTTGTTGGTTTTATTCTTAACCGCCAGTTTGCTGGACGGAGGTTATGGATGGGAGCGAGAGAACGCACTTCAACTCTATGCACTATATACTGGATTGGTATATTTTACGCCATTATTCGGTGGTATCATAGCAGATAAACTCCTTGGGTATAGAAAATCAGTTATTATTGGAGCTTTTATTATGGCATTGGGTCATTTTTTTATGGCACTCGAGATTCCTGCATTCTTTTATGCTGGTCTTTTGGCCCTTATTTTAGGAAATGGACTTTTTAAGCCAAATATTTCATCAATCGTCGGTAAGCTTTATAGCGACCCTGAAAAGAAAGATGGGGCATATACTATCTTTTATATGGGTATTAATGCTGGTGCATTCTTAGGAATATTGCTATGTGGATATATCGGTGAGAAGATTGGATGGAGCTATGGATTTGGTTTGGCTATGATCTTTATGATTGCTGGAGCGGTCCAATTTTGGTTATCTGGCAAATTGTTCGGAGAAATAGGAACTAATGCAAAAGACGACGGAATAGCGGATACAGGAATTTCAGACACATTGCCATCTGATGACGGAAGTAGTAAAAGAGTATTGATGTGGTTAGGTATTTCTGCAGTAGTAGGTGCATTGATTTATTTTATCAATCCATTAATAGAGACAGACGGTATACTTAGTCTCGTTAATACAGCAATTATGCCTTCTGCAATTTTGGCAGCCTTTGTGGGGATAATTGGCTATATCGTTACCGATCCCACACTCACAAAAATAGAAAAGGATAGGGTTTGGGTGATCACCATTTTTACATTGTTTACTGTTTTCTTTTGGTGGGCATTTGAGCAAGCTGGTGGTAGTATGACCATATTTGCTAACGATTACACAGATCGAAATCTTGTAGGCTCTGGTGCTTTCACCTTTAAAGTGTTTAATACAATTCTTACTGTTGTACCAATGCTCGTAATTACTTGGGTATTGATAAAATTAATGAAAGTAACTTTTGACAGAATTTCTGTTTCAAATATTGTATTAGGAGTAGCATTTTTAGTAATTTGGGCTATTGTGATCTGGATGCTTTATAGAGAATTTGCGGCATCTAATACAGAAGTTGTAGCATCATGGTTCGGAATATTGAACTCATTCTTCATAATCACCTTTGCACCTCTATTTTCCAAATTTTGGGAAACAGGAATAGTAAAATCAGGACCATACAAATTCGCAATGGGGCTTTTATTAGTTGCTGTAGGTTTTGCTATTTTAGCCTTCGGGAGTATGAGTATCCCTATTGGAGCTAAAACAGCATCTGTAAGTATGGCATGGCTTATTTTTGCATATTTATTCCACACATTGGGAGAATTATGTCTATCACCAGTAGGGTTGTCTTATGTGAGTAAGTTAGCTCCAGTAAGATTAATCGGTCTTATGTTTGGTGTATTTTTCCTTTCGAATTTCATGGCCAATTGGGCTGGGGGTATGACAGGTAGTTACATTGATCCAATAGTAGAAGAATCAGGTATGTCGGTTTTCTTTTTAATATTTACAGTTGTACCAGCGGGAGCGGCCTTTGTACTGTTCTTATTAAATGGAACATTGAAGAAAATGATGCACGGCATCGATTAAGAATATTTTCCTACTGATATCAAAACAGTATGAAAAACCGAGCCCTCTGTCATTTGATGGAGGGTTTTTGTTTTAGAGATTTGAAAGATTGAAGAGATTGGAGAGAATTGAAGAGATTGAAGAGATTTGAAAGATTGGAGAGATTGAAGAGATTGGAGAGAATTGAAAGATTGGAGAGAATTGAAAGATTGGAGAGAGGTTTAAGGTTTGAGGTTTAGGGTGGCATGGCTAGATGTTGACTTTGTGAACCTCGGTGTAAATCGTTGTGCTTTGTGGTGAAAATATCCAAAGGCCTATTTTTCCAAAAGTTTCTTTTTTTCTTTCCAAATTTCCATCTTTCCAATCATCAATCTTTTTAATTTCTTTCCAATCTCTTTAATCTTTTATCCATCTTTCCAATCTTTAAATTTATTTTTGCAAACTGATTTTAATAGTTGACGAATAACTGAATGGCAACAGCAACAAAAGGAAGAAAAAAAAGTAGAAAAGCAGAGATAGACGATCTCCGAAAATTTATTCATATCAAAGGAGCCAATTCGAATAATCTTAAGAATATCGAATTGAAGCTGCCTAAAAATAAATTGATAGTCGTTACAGGGCTTTCTGGGTCTGGTAAGTCTTCCTTGATAATGGATACGCTCTATGCGGAAGGTCAAAGAAGATATGTAGAATCCCTATCTTCTTATGCGAGACAGTTTTTGAGCAGGATGAAAAAACCAGATGTTGAGTTTATCAAAGGCATATGTCCAGCCATTGCCATAGAACAAAAAGTATCTTCAAGCAATGCAAGATCTACAGTGGGTTCTTTGACAGAAATCTATGACTACCTCCGCTTACTTTTTGCCCGTATCGGAAAGACATATTCTCCCATATCTGGCGAATTGGTAAAGAAACATGAGATTTCGAATGTCGTAGATTTCATATTCAAACATAAAAAGGGTACTAAAGTGGTATTGTCCATACCTCTTCAGCACAAGTATGAAAGAAAGTTAAACCAGGACTTATCATTGCTGATTCAAAAAGGATATACAAGAGTAAAGTTTGAAGGAGCATTGGAATATATAGAAGATGTACTAGAGTCAAAACATAAGAACCTAGAAAAAGAAACACTTGATGTCAGAAAAGAATACAAAATTCTAATAGATAGGTTTGTTGTCAATGATGATGAGGAGAATAGAAAAAGGATATCTGACTCTATACTTACAGCATTTCAAGAAAGTGAAGGAGAATGTGAAGTCGAAATTGTAGACGGGACAACTGAAAGTTTCAACAATAGATTTGAAATGGATGGAATGTCATTTTTAGAGCCTACACATCAATTATTCAACTATAATAACCCGTATGGTGCATGCCCAAAATGTGAGGGCTACGGTAGAGTATTAGGTATCGACCCTAACAAGGTGGTACCCGATGATAGCAGATCTGTTTACGATGAAGCTATTGCGCCTTGGCGTGGTGAGAAATCAAGCATGTGGCAAAAACAACTTGTAAACACAGCACACAAATTTGATTTTCCAATCCATAGACCTTACAATGAGCTCACTAAAAAAGAGCAAAAACTCATTTGGTCAGGGAATGATCATTTTGAGGGATTGAATGACTTCTTTGAAGACCTGAGACGAAAGACTTATAAGATTCAAAATAGGATCATTTTGGCTCGATTTAGAGGGAAGACAGATTGCCCAGAATGTGAAGGAGGAAGATTGAGAAAGGATGCGACTTACGTGAAAGTAGATGGAGTAGACATTACTCAATTGATCAATCTACCATTGGATGAGATGAAATCATTTTTTGATACGATTACACTTTCAGATCATGATCATCAGATAGCAGATCGTATTCTTTTGGAAGTGAACAATCGGTTATTGGTCATGAATGATGTGGGATTATCTTATTTGACGCTTGACAGAGCGGCAACTACACTTAGTGGAGGAGAGACTCAGAGGATCAACCTTACGAGGACACTTGGAAGTAATTTGACCAATTCTCTTTATATACTTGATGAACCAAGTGTAGGCCTACATCCAAAAGATACTGAAAAGCTGGTTGTTGTCTTAAAGAAGTTAAGAGATCTGGGAAATACTGTAGTAGTGGTAGAACACGAAGAAGATGTGATTCGATCTGCTGACTCGATAGTAGATATTGGTCCTAAAGCTGGTATTTATGGTGGGGAATTGATTTATGCAGGATCATATGAAGGATTTATAAGTGGAAAAGTTGAAAGTTTGACTTCCGACTACCTTATCGGTAAAAAAGAGATTCCTGTTCCAAAAAACAGAAGAAAAGGAGTAAATAAAATATACATCAAAGGAGCTGGACAACATAACCTTAAAGATGTCGATGTGACATTCCCATTGAATACATTTATAGTTGTTAGTGGTGTATCAGGATCGGGAAAAACTACCTTGGTCAAAAACATTCTTTATCCGGCATTAAAAAAACATCTTGGTGATCCGATTCCTTTATCACCAGGAAAACATAAACAATTGAGTGGTGATTTATCCGCTTTTAGTCAGGTAGAATTGGTGAATCAAAACCCTTTGGGTAAATCAAGTAGGTCCAATCCAGTAACTTATGTAAAAGCTTATGATAGTATTCGAAAATTATATTCAAACCAACAATTATCAAAAATTCGCGGATATCAACCCAAACATTTTTCATTCAATGTAGAAGGAGGTCGCTGCGAAACTTGTAAAGGTGAAGGAGAGATTACAGTAGAGATGCAGTTTTTGTCGGATGTAAAGTTGACTTGTGATGAGTGCAATGGCAACAAATTTAAAGATGAAGTACTAGAAGTACATTATAAAGGGAAAAGTATCTTCGATATTCTTGAACTGAGTATTGATGAAGCAATGGACTTCTTTGAAGACAAACATGATATTATTGCTAAGATTAAGCCTTTGTTTGATGTAGGTCTTGGATATGTAAAAATGGGACAACCTAGCAGCACGCTTTCTGGCGGTGAAGCACAAAGGGTAAAATTAGCTTCTTTTTTGGGCAGAGAAAATACAAAAAATCGCATCTTTTTTATTTTTGATGAGCCCACCACCGGACTCCACTTCCATGATATTTTGAAGCTGATGGATGCGATGAATGCATTAATAGAAAATGGACATACGGTATTGGTCGTAGAGCATAATCTGGAAGTAATCAAGTGCGCAGATTGGCTCATTGATCTCGGACCTACAGGAGGCAAACTTGGAGGACATCTATTGTACGAAGGTGTACCAGAAGGGATAGTAAAGGTTAAAAAATCATTTACTGGACAATTGCTCAAAGACAAGCTATAGCATAGGTTTTATGAAAAAGGATTGCTTTGTTTTCCTTGCGATTCTTTCGCGTACTTCGAGGTCAAAAATGTCAACATCCAGATTAATTTAATATTTGCATCCGTCAGCCGACAAGTGAATATATGTAAATAGAAATATTGGTTTCATTTTAAGATATAAGCGTACATTGTTTATATTTGGAATATTATTAAACTTAAGAATGTGAGCAAATTATACTTCTCTTTATTCATTGCGATTTTTTCATTTAGCACGATTCATAGTCAAGAACAGATCAATGAAAGCATGCCTTTTCAAAATGATCCTGATAAAGACTATTCTATATATATACCTTCTAATTATACAGAAGGAGAACAAATACCTGCTTTTTTAGCTTTACATCCATTTAATACAAGTAGATGGGATGGTCAGACATGGTGCGAAGAGTTAGCAGATTTTGCTGAGGCCAATGGTGTCTTTTTAATATGCCCAGATGGTGGAGCAGATGGTAAGATTAATGATCCAATAGATACAGCGTTTACTTCTTTTTTGCTCGATTCAGCATTTATTTGGTATGATATAGATGAGACTAAGTTGTATGCAACTGGTTTTTCCTGGGGCGGTAAGACGACGTATACTTATGGATTGAATCACATTGATAAATTTGCAGGATTAATGCCGATAGGAGCTGCGATCACAATAGGAGAAATTAATGGAATAGTGGAGAATGCTGATGGTGTGCCTGTTTATATCGTTCATGGTTCTCTTGATAGTCCGAATACTAGATTTTATCCATTTCTGAATTCTATGGAAGAAAATGGAGCATGCGTGGAAAGCAATTTATTATCTGGAGTAGGTCATACTATTGACTTCAATAATCAAGTGGAGATATTAACGGAGGCCTATAATTATCTTCAAGACAATGCATGTGCTATTACATCCACAGATGAAGAAAAGATAAATCAACCATCGATACTTCCTTATACCATGATTGGATTTAATCAAACAATAGATCTTGATTTAAATGCTAATAAAAGATGGGAAGTCTATTCAGTTGATGGAGAACTAATCAAATCGGGAAATAAGGCTCAAATGGTAGTAGATATGACAAGAGGGATATTTATTATACGATCTGGTAAACAATCACAGCTATTTACCGTTTTTTAAAGATTGGAGAGATTGGAGAGATTGGAGAGAATTTGGGGAGGTTTTTCTTTCATTGACTTTTATAATTTGGAATAGTATATTTAAGGAAATCGTATTTATATGAAAACTTCAATGATTACAAATATTCTTTTAGGTCTTGCTGTCATAGGTTTTATAGGATATAAAATTTATCAGTCACCAAAGTTTAGTGATGGTGAAATAGCGCCAGGCTTTCAAGCAGAATTGATAGATGGGAAGTCTTTTTCTTTGTCTGATCTCAACGGAAGTTATGTATTACTTGATTTTTGGGGATCTTGGTGTGGACCTTGTAGGAAGGAAAGTCCTGACTTGGTAAAACTTCATAGTACCTTTAATGGTAAAGCATTTTCGGATGCCAAAGGATTTGAAGTCGTAAGTATAGCTATAGAGACCAATGAAGCAAGATGGAAAAAGGCTATTCAATCCGATAAGCTAAATTGGCCACACCATATCGTACAATTAGATAGATTCAGTGGTACTATTGCTAAAGAATATGGGGTTCGGGAAATTCCTACAAAATACCTTCTAGATACTAAAGGCGAAATATTGATGGTGAACCCTTCCTTTAAAGAGTTGCACTCATTCTTCAATGAAAGAATAAAATGATATCTAATTCCCATTGCGACCTTTGCGAAATTTCCTTGTGCACTTTGCGGTTAAATTTTTTATTAAGCTAAGGATATAATCCTTTCTCCAAATAACAACGCAACAAACAACAACATATGATTCGCTAATTTCTTTATTGCACGAGACACCAGATTCCTGGCAGACTGATAATTCATATCCATAATTCTTGAAATCTCTTCATAATCCATTTCTGAATAGTACTTAAGATAGAGTATTTCTTTTTGCCGATCACTCAATTCTTCAAAAGCTGACTTAAGACAGCTTTTTTGTTCTTCAGTAGTTTCTTGAGCTATGAGGATCTCATCAATGGATAATTCTGCGGCAAAGTATTTTTCTTCTAATTCGGTGTCGGTTGACTTTCGTATTTTTTTGATAGTATGAAAAATCTTCCGCTTAAGGGACACAAATAAATATGGCTTGATGGCATCAGTTTCCGAAAGCTTATCTCTTCTATTCCAAAGTTCAACAAAAAGCTCCTGGATACAGTCCTCAACAGTATTTTCATCCTTGCTCAACTTCTTACCATAACTGTACAACTCTGAAAAATAGGTTCTATAAATCTCTTCGAGTGCCTTTTGGTCACCATTTCTTAGATTATTCCATATTTTTTTATCCGACATAAATTACTTTCTCAGCCCTTTGTAGTTGGGCTTTCACGCACCAAAGATATTTTAATATTTGACCTGATTTTAATTTTATTCAATTTTTAGTGAGTACAAAATGTAAGATCCCTCCTTATGTCAGTGTAGTTGCGATTAAAGATGATGGCAACAATCAATAAATCACTTTTAAAACTTAATAATATGAAAATGCAAATTAAAAATCTAAGAGTTTTTGGACTTATGTTATTGGCAGCTTTGGCTATATCATTTACGTCTTGTAATGATAATCTTGAATTGACGGATATCAATAATTTTACTGATGGAGCAGTGGATGGATTACAAAGAGGAGTAGTAGGAAAAAAACACTGCCTAGAATTTATCTTCCCTATCAGTATTGAATTCATAGATGAAACCACAGCGGAAGTTTCAGATTATGAGAATTTACATGAAACAGTAAAAGCTTGGTTCGAAGCAAACGATGTAGAAAAGAGCAAAGAGAATAGACCTCAACTGATATTCCCAATTCAGGTCCTTAATCAAGAAGGAGAAATAGTCGATGTAGCATCAGAAGATGAGCTCAAAGAATTAAAAAGCGAGTGTCCTCGAATAGGTAAGTGTAAAAAAGGCAAAAGAGGAAAAGGATTTAAATGTTTCTCATTGGTGTTCCCTGTTTCAATAACGATTGATGGAGAAGTGCAATCATTTGATGATAGAATGGCATTGAAAGCAGCAGTCAGAGCATATAAAGTAGAAGCAGGCGACGATTTTGAAAGACCGACTTTGGTATTCCCTGTAACTGTAGAATATGAAGATGAGACTCAAGTAGAAGTTGCCAGCCAAGAAGAATTGATCGCACTCAAAGAGGCATGTAAAGACGAAGAAGGATAATTTTATAATAGTAAGAATTAAAGAATTTGACCAATGTGGAGGAATCTTGCTTTGTAGTTTTAAGAGCAAGATTTCTCCACTTTGGTCAAAATTCGAGATATGAAAAGATGCTCATCCTTCCACTCATTACATTCGATAAGGATGACAATTTAATAACAGCGATTCAGTATAAAAAGCCTTCTTGTCATTTCTTTGATTTTAAAATAACATGGCACTTTTTGGTGCTCTGAAAGACAAATTGCAAACACAATTCTCGACTTCGAGAGGAATGGTAATGCCTAGTGAAACTTGGTCTACACTCCAAATATTAATGCAAAATAGACACTGTTGTCACCCTGAGCTTGTCGAAGGGTCAAATAGGGTCACACATGAAAATTTCGACCATGCGGAGAAATCTACGCTTAATTGCTTGAGGAAAGCAAGATTTTTCCACTGCGGTCGAAATTAGAGGAAAGAAGGCATTATTGATTCCTCGACTCCGCTCGGAATGACAATACAAGCGCAATTTTCAACTTCGAGAGGGAAGGTTATACCAAGTGAAACTTGGTTTACACTCAAAATACTAATGTAAAATTAACTCTATTGTCACCCTGAGCTTGTCGAAGGGACACTCACCCTTTTTATAACACAATATCAATCCCAACTTTTTTCAGATTTGAGAGCCAATCGATCGGCCGTAGAACAGCACTCAAATCAAAATCATAACTAATGGTGACATCCAGTAGAATGGTCACCTATTAACTAAGAAGTGGTTTAAAAACTCACTCATCACCTATCACCAAAAGCATTGAGTCTATTGGACTTCTGCTATTTTTATTCCCATAGCTTCAGCTATGAAAAGAAAAATAGCCTTGCCAATAAACTCAAGCCTTTCGGCTCGGTATGTTTCGGAGTTCTTAAACCACTTCAAAACTAAAAATTAGAATAAGATGAAAATGAATTATGTAAAAGCACTATTTATGCTAATGATGTTGGGGCTAGTGTTCCAATCATGTTCAGACGAAGCATCAATTAATGAAGTATCCACGGAAGAATTTGGAGGAGGTGGAAATAGTGGACCTGATGGTAACAATGGTGGTTCTAAAAGTAAAAAGGTAGCTGCCATTAATAATCAAATTGTCAATGATTGGACAGACTTGATGTTGGAATTAGAAAGATATGCTGGAGGAATGAGACCTAATGCTTCAGCAAGAGCCTTGGCTTATATCCACTTAGCTACTTATGAGACGGCATTGCCAGGAATGAGAGACCATGTGTCTAACGCACCAAGATTGCAGGGACTAACAATCAATAAACAAGAAGCACCAAGAGACGTAAATTGGGAGATCGCTCTTAATGCTTGTTATGCAGACGTCATCAATCACTTCTTGATTAATGTTCCTTCTAATTTGAAGCCAAAAATCGGAGAATTGGAAGAGAAAAAGGAAGAAAAACTATCTAGAAATCAACCGAATAAATTGGTAGAAGATTCTAAAAGATGGGGAGTATATGTTGCAGAACAAGTGATCGAGTATAGTCAGACAGATGAGGAGGCGGAAAAGCAGATATTGGAGCCTCAACCATTGTCATATGAGCCACCGACAGGAGATGGATATTGGACATATTCAGCGGACTCTGAGAGAGCATTGTTCCCATATTGGGCGTCGGTAAGAACATTCGTAGTTTCTACAGATCAGACAACTACACTTCCTCCTATCCAGTACAGTTCAGATACTAATACACCATTCTATGCTGAGATGATGGAAGTATACAATATCAACAATGAAGCAAAAGAAGAGCAAAATGAGCAATTGTGGATTGCAGAATTCTGGAGTGATGATGTAGAAGGGTTGATGATGAGTCCTCCTGCGAGACAAGTGTCAATCGCGAATCAACTCATCGATAAGTACAATCTGAATCTGGAAAAAACATTGACATTGTTCGTCAAGCTTGGATTCGCTTTGAATGATGCAGCAGTATCTACTTGGAAGTACAAGTACGAGCACATGGTAATGAGACCGAGTGTCTTCATCCACGATTTCATCGATCCTGACTATCAGACAAATTTGTATAGATTGATCTACTGGCCTGACCCTTCTTTCCCAGGATATCCATCAGGACACTCATGTTTTGCATCAGCAGCAGGAGGCGTATTCATCAATACATTTGGTAACAATACCAACTTCACTGATCGCACACATGCAGGAAGAGAAGAGTTCTCAGGAGAGCCAAGAAAGTTCAATTCATTCAGAAAAATGGTGACAGAATGTGCCTTCTCAAGAATTCCACTTGGAGTACACATTAGAATGGATTGTGTAGAAGGAGAAAGACTGGGATATGAAATTTCAGATGCAATCAATGCCTTGAATTTGGAGAAGAAGCCTGGATAATAAAATGGTAATGATTGGGTAATTAATAATTGAATTAGTTTATGAGCCTTCGGAGTTTTTGCTTCGGGGGCTTTTTTGATTATTTCTAACTTAAATAAAAAATATATTGTCTGGAGTATGTATTAGAGAGTGATAATTTTTATCATATGGACTTAAGAGTTCTGGAGCTATGACATTCGGAATTATTTTAATATCAAAAACCTCTTCAACAGAATTTTCGAATTGTATTTTCCCTATAATATTTCCTGATATTTTATGGATAACTGCTATTCCACAAAATGTTTCTTTTTTGGATATTTCTAAATTTTCAAAACCACTGCTTTTACGAATTTTCGAATATCCCACAAACAAATATTGGCCATAATGGTCTAAACCTCTTACAAACCCAGGAAGTCTAGTCATTACATTGTATGATGAATTGTGAGTGTCAACTGTGAGTACTTCTCCGGTTCCAGATTGAAGTAGGTAGAATTTGTCATTTATTAACCTAGGACTATGTGGGACAGAAAGACCACATAGAACAAATTCATTGCTTTCTATATCAATAACGCAACCACCATTTTTCATTCCGTCTTTCCAAGAATGAGGTAAATTTGAAGTTCCAAGTGCACTTACAAATTTTGGAGTTCCATCTTCCAATGCTAGCCCATTCAAATGACAGGCATCTCCAGAGTTGGGTTTAGAAATAAATTGAGGATACCATTTTGGTTCAAAACTAAATTGTTCGCTTAGCAACCCTAAACAAGAAAATTCAGTATTGACTATCCACAAACCTTCCTTTCCAAATGCGATTTCATGAATTTTTAGATTGCCGCAGTGGTATGTATGTCGAGGTACATACATGCAATCGAAGTTCTGTTCAGCTAAATTTTCTAAAAATTTGGTTGAATCTATTTTTTGTAGAAAGGTAATTTCTCCTGAAGAAGAAATAGCTATTTTATTGTCAGAAATTGCAATTCCCATAGGACTTGGAAAATTTCTTGGCTTTTGAATTAATTCTCCTGATGAAGTAGAAGATTGCAATAAAACTCTATTTGATGAATGACTACTGATGATTAGAGTACAATGAAGGTCATAAAGCAATTGAGCAACTTCTGGGGAATACTTGCAAGTAAATATTCTGCTCATTTTTTTCTTTTGGGAATAATTTCAAATAGAGGTTGCTCAAATTCTACAGCACTCCTATCTTCTACAAGAACTTTATAGATGTAACCTTCTACTTCAGATTGAATTTCATGACCTATTAACCCAACTTGAAAGACACAAATAACTTGACCTTTCTCAATATAATCTCCTTTTTCAATATATGGAACACCATCTTGTCTACCACACTCTTTAGGTTCACTGTAATCATATAATCCTGGTTTTATAATAATTCCACTTCTATGAAAATCGCCTACTATTGGAGAATTAATAATTAGAGTTTCAGGCTTATTAGGATCTACTAAATAGAGTACTTCATCATATTCTACTGGTCCACCTTTTGCAACTTTATCAACAATGTAACCACCTACCTCCGATTCTATGTCTTCAAACCAACTCATAACAAAAACTTGACCAATGACTTGACCTGACTTAATATAATCTCCCACTTTAATGTATTCCGTACCTTTAATTATTTTCGCATTGTCATAATTTGGATATCCATCATGGTAATATGATCCACCCTGGTATGTGATACCTTCATACTCTCTTGCACTCCTGTAATATCCTACAATTGGAGTCCGTATTTCAAGGTAATCAGGTTCTATTTTTTCTTCTAATTTTTTAATGTCATTTTCTTTTGAAGCAATCGTTGGTTCGTTTAGTGTTTTAGCATACACATCATTTTTATTTTGGAAATATTGCATTTTCCTTATGAGTTCAATGTTATGGGGTTGTACCCCATAGGCTTGACTATAATAAAAATACGCCATGTTTTCATCATTAATTAACTCATAAGAAAATGCCAAATTCAATATTATTGTCAGTTCTTTTGGTTTTAGCTTATAAGCTGCTAAGAAATATTCAATCCCTATGTTAATCTCCTTAATTTTGTCTCTGTATAGTATACCTAAGTTGTTGTACGCTTCGGAGTTGCCTTCATCGAGTTCAATAGTTTTTAGGAAGCAAGATTTTGCCTCTTCAATATCTAAATCCTTCATATGAATTATTCCAAGTTGTAAGAACGCAACAGCATTAGAAGGATTGATTTCTAGGGTTTTGATAAAATGCTTTTTTGCTGTTTCGTTTTCATTTAGTTTTACTAGACACAGACCTAAATTGAAATGAGCACTTTCATAACTATTATCTATCTTCAAGACTCGATTGTAAAAATCTTTGGCAACTAAGTACTTACCTTCTTCAGCAGCTAAAAATGCTCTATGAAATAATGCAAGCTTATGGTTTGGGTTTTTTGTTAGAAAATCATATAATTCTATTTCCTGTTCTTCTGGATCAGCTATGGTTTGAATTTCTAATATATCAGCATAAGTGTCGACCTCTTTAATACCAAGATATATTATCATAGATTTATATGCTTCATTTCGCAAGGAATTAAATTTCCACGATTTCATATCCCTAATAATACCAATGAATTGATCAATATTATTTCGAATTTTTCTATAATGATTTATATCAGCAACAACACCTTCTATATTACTTAACTCCTTTATTCCCTTAGCACTATCATTCTCCTTTTCCAAAATATTTTCCCAATACTTGATGTAACCTATAGCTCCATTTGTATTAAATATTTTTAAATTGGGCAATAATATTGGCAATAAACGCTCTTGAAATCTTGATTCTTCTAGCAACTCCAACACTTCATACATACAATAATAGGACTTAATGAAAGAGTCACTTATAACCATCACAACATAATCTGTTGAACGGACTCTTTTCATAAATTCTTTTATACTTCCTTTTGGTTTTAGATCTCTCGTATCTCGGATTAAATTAATTCCGATTGATTGAAAATCCTTGTCAATAATGTCCACTTTTTCCTTATCAATACTACTGTAGGATATAAATATTTGCATTTTAATAAATTTTATAACATCTCTTTATAATACTTTACAACAAAACTCTTTTAATTAAAAGTATAAAACAAAAAACACAAAAATCCACCTTTTGAAGCATTAATATAGTACCTAATTAAGATTACGCAGAATTACGTAAATTCTGGCGTAATTCTACATGGACGAAATAAAAACATTGTTGTCTGTCAAAAATTCGATCTACTGTTTACATCCACTGATCCTAATTCAACCAAATCCAAATGTGGAAAATCACTCTTCCCTATTATTAACTATGTCAAATTGAAGTATTAAAATGTAATGTCAACAGAATGAATAAATAACAAGAATACAGAGAAGTTTTACCCAATTAACATTTTATATACCCACTTTGACAGCATTTCACCAATATATCTTGTCTTTCATATATAGTGTATCTATATGCCTTACTTAAATTCATTATCTTAACCTTTTGAATAACAGCTATTTAATCACGACCTAATTGAATTGCCACTATGAATTACAGCAATTTTACTTTTCACCTGTTTCTTTCAGCTATACTCTGTTTTGCTCTTCATTCAAAAGCACTCAGTCAAGATTGCCCAAATTGGGATATAGAATTATTGTCTCAAGCAGACATTGATAATTTTAATTCCGATTATCCTAATTGTACAATGCTCAAAAAGGACCTCTGCATAGGAGACTGTAATGGTATGGGTCAACCTTATCCAATAATTACCTCTTTACAGGGATTATCTCACATTGAAAAAATAGATGGGTCATTAGAAATTAACTTTACGAGCGGATTGAGCAATCTGGATGGTCTTGATAACATAGTTGAAATAGGACACAATCTAATTATCAAAACAAACGAAGACTTAACATCTCTCGACGGTTTAGGAGGTTTGAAAGTTATTGGTCGTGACTTGGAATTAAAATATTTGCCCATAATATCACTAGATGGTCTTGCAAATCTAGAATCAATCAATGGGGGAATAGACATTACAGCCAATGATAATTTGATTTCTATTGACGGACTTTCTAGAGTAGAATCTATAAAGCAAAACATAATCATAGGATATAATCAAGAACTGGAAAATTTGCATGGATTATCGAAATTAACCTCTGTAAGAAAGGATGTTCATATTACTAATTGTCCAAACCTTACTGACCTTCAAGGCCTTCATAATTTAATATCTGTTGGATTAACTTTTGAGATTGGTGACCTCGAAAAACTTACTGACTTATCAGGCCTAGAAAATTTAATAACCGTTGGAGCTAGATTAAGAATTACAAACATTCCTAACCTTCAAAACCTAAATGGGCTTAATAGTCTTAAAACAGCACATAATTTAGATATTTATGAAAATGAGAATCTAAATTCCTTAGAAGGGTTGATAAAGTTGGATTCTTTAGTTTTTTTATCATTAGGTTATAATGGCGGACTTGAAAGCTTACAAGGATTAGACAAGTTGTCTTATGTATTAACAGTTTCCTTGCAAGATAATGGACTTAAGGATTTAAAAGGGTTTAATAATCTAAAACGTATAGAAAATCTCTATGTTAGTAACAATATGAACCTTGAAAACCTAGATGGACTGCAAGTCCTGGATGAAATCGGGTTGATTCGAATATACAATTGTAATTCGTTGAAAAACCTTATTGGGTTTAAAGATTTAATTGAAATAGAAAATTTTGAAATTTTCGGAAATTCTAGTCTTGTAAACTTAGAAGGATTGTCAGAAATAAATACGATTGATTTTTTGGAATTAAAGAATAATACAAAACTTACTAATTTAAAGGGACTAAATGTTCACTACCTCAATACTCTACACCTCATTAATAATAGCTTATTATCTTCTTTAGATGGACTTGAAATGGTCGATGATCTTCACCATATTGAACTACACGAAAATCCATCACTTATATCCCTTAATTCGCCAAAAAACAATCATCTAAACTCGATAGAAATAAGTAAAAATAATGGTCTTAAAAACCTACAAGGCTTTAATTCAATAACTAGTGTAGGAAATTTTAATATTTACTTCAATGATTCATTATCGAGCTTGGAAGGGTTTGGCCCATTAAGTTCAATTAAATATTGTATTATAAGAGATAACAATTCTTTAGAAAATATTGAGCCGTTGCAAAACATAGATCCTGAGAAAATTAATTTGTTTCACCTAGCAAATAATAGCAACTTAATGATGTGCAATTACAGTAACATTTGTGAAATAGTTTACAATTCTAACGTAGCATATGTTTCAGGAAATGGACAGGGGTGTAACATGCCAGATGATTTTCTTTGTGGTACAATTGAAGGGGTAGTTGTATATGATTATAATTGTAATGGCATTGTCGATGGTGATGATATCTATCTGGAAGGAATAGAAATAGATTTTTTAAATATCAACTTAACAAAATATACTTCATTTGAAGGCAAATTCATCCATTTCGCTGAAAATGACAAAGAGTTGCACATTAAATTTAATGAAACTTCTGAATGGCAAACAAAATCAGGTGTAGATGCATATCAATTTGTCTATGATCAAGATCAGACAGATTGCTGTAATTTTAATTTTCTGCTTGATTTCAAAGACAAAGGATATAATGCAGAAGTAGATATTTCATTGCCGAATTTAAGGTGTAATGATGAGGTTGAATTAAAATTACATTATGTCATTTCTGGAGGACTCGAAGCTCAAGGTAAAGTTCGTCTCAATATTGATCCATTAACTCAATTTATTTCAGCTGACCCTATCCCGACGTTAGTAAATGGTCAATCGATTGAGTGGGATTTTCCAAATACATTGCCGTTCGTCCAGCAGACAATAACTGTTACATTGGCAATGCCTGATGAAACGTATGTTGGTCATAAATTGGATTTTGCAGCTGATATTTCATTGAATGAGCTACAATCAAACATAGTTGACACAGAATTTGTTTCTGGAATTGTCCGTTGTTCATTTGATCCAAATGACAAACAAGTATATCCATTCAGCGAAAATGGATATACTGACTTTAATGACAGTTTATTGCTCTTTACTGTGAGGTTTCAGAATACTGGAAATGTTGAAGCCATAGATATATCCATCGTGGATACCATATCTGAGCACCTCGATATTGAAAGTTTTAAACTGGTTTCTACCAGTCATCGAGAGGCGCTATCAATTTCAAAAAACGACCCTAATGTATTTTCCTTCGATTTTGAGGATATTTATTTAGTAGACAGTTTGACAGATCCGAAATTATCACAAGGTTATATTCAATATTCTCTTCAGCTCAAAAGCAATCTTCCTCCTGGCACTCAAATAGAGAACAAGGCGTTCATCTTTTTTGATTATAATCCAGCTATAAATTACCAATACAACTCTCAATGAGTTTTATTTTGATCAGGACCAAGATGGATTTTTGAGCATTTTAGATTGCGATGATACGAATGAAAACATCAATCCGCAAATGGAAGAAATGGTATATAATGGAATAGATGATGACTGCAATGACCTGACTCTTGATGACGATCTTGATGAAGATGGGTACGATCTTGTGGAAGACTGTGATGACATGGATAACCTAATAAACCCTGAGAGCATAGAGATCCCAGATAATGATATTGATGAAAACTGTGATGGAATAATTGAGTATACTACAAATACTAAAGAAACTAAAAAGGACAAAATCACGATCTATCCAAACCCAACTAACTCCGTTTTAAATATAATAAGCTCTAGTTTGAATCTTCGATATGTTCGTATTTATGATATTGAAGGGAGATTAGTTCTTTCACAAAAAATAGAAGCCTCCATAGATGTTAGACATCTAAAGTCAGGACTATATATTTTGAGATGCTTGGATTCAGATTATACATTAATGTATAATGAAAAAATAGTCATTATTCCATAACTTATTAAAACTTCAATATAGTCATTGATTAAATATCAGAAATTGCTCCATGTTAGATTACCTTTGTACACATAGTGGTATTTATTAAAGCAAAGGTTTTAATAAGGTTGACTTTCTTGTAGGAATATTGGCATGTAAATTCTACATTTTCAACTTTACAGACGGTTTAGTCCACGACAATAAATTATTTACTATCTTAAACATTAGCAACAATAAAAATTGCGATTTTTGCTATACAAAACCATGATTATGAACAAACGAACCATTTTTCAATCAACTTTTATTTTACTGTTTACATTTACATTTCTAAATTTCACTAATGCCCAAGAGGAAAGTTGCCTTAGCTTTAGTGGGCAGGATGAAGCTACAATTCCAGTGTCTGTAAGTCAATCTCTTGGTACTAATGATTTCACATTCGAGGCATGGATCAGTGGTCTAGAAGATGATGTTTTTCACAGTACTATTTTGTCGAATCGTTCAGGAGGCATAAATACAG
>Ga0256847_1000154_pt1 | contig 47357 bp, 39 predicted proteins | sample TeddybearmetaG_FD_189099 | JGI IMG/M metagenome (GOLD analysis project Ga0256847, IMG submission 189099) | Hydrothermal vent microbial communities from East Pacific Rise, Pacific Ocean - Teddybear | ecosystem: Environmental > Aquatic > Marine > Hydrothermal vents | place: Pacific Ocean: East...
CCACCCACCGCTTACGCGTTCCTTCTCTTAGCAGCTATGTTGGGCCACCCACCGCTTACGCGTTCCTTCTCTTGTCAGCTATGTTGGGCCACCCACCGCTTACGCGTTCCTTCTCTTAGCAGCTATCGCTGCTACATCTTCGATGATCGTTCAGTCACATCAGCTTTTTTAGAAATAGTAACAGTTCTTTTTCTAAAGTTGAAAAATCTCCATCTACATTGAAAAGATTATGTATCTCTTTGAATAGCAATTCTTTTTCTTCAACTGTAGAGAAATAGATACCTCTATAGCTTAAAATCACTTCTAACGCTTGATAATCGGTAAGGGTTATAAAATGAGCATAAATCTCATCAAATATATCTTTACCGACGATCTTTTCAATTTCGTCTTTTTCTTCATCGGAAAAATCAAAATCAACATGTGAAGCGTATATCAATAAAAAGGCTAGAAATTCATCGAAAACCCATTTAGTATTTTTCATGTAATGGTTTTGGGGTATGTTCATATTAGCTTAAATGACACCGAGTTCTTTACCAACTTTAGTAAAAGCTGTTACTGCTTGTTCAAGATGCGCTCTGGTATGACCTGCAGATATTTGTGTTCTGATTCTTGCTTTATCTCTTGGTACAACAGGGAAAAAGAAGCCAATTACATATATACCTTCTTCTAAGAGCATATTGGCAAACTTCTGAGATAAGGGAGCATCGTATAACATCACAGGAACAATAGGATGTGTACCAGGAACGATATCAAAACCAGCTGCCGTCATTTCTTTTCTGAAAAATGCGGTATTTTCTTCCAACTTGTCTCGTAAAGTAGTACTCTCCTCCAAAATGTCAATGACAGAAATACTAGCACCTACAATTGCAGGAGCTAAAGTATTTGAAAACAAATAAGGTCTTGATTTTTGTCTTAATATTTCGACAATTTCTTTACTCGCTGCTGTAAAACCTCCAGATGCGCCACCTAAGGCCTTCCCAAATGTGCCCGTAATAATGTCAACCCTTCCATACGCATCTGCATGTTCAGCGCTACCTCTTCCTGTCTTTCCTGTAAAGCCTGTAGCATGGCAATCATCTACCATGACCAAGGCATTATACTTCTCAGCTAAATCACAGATTTTGTCTATTTGAGCTATAATTCCATCCATTGAGAATACACCATCAGTAGCTATTATTTTCCTTCTTGCACCATTGGCATCTGCTTCTTGAAGTTTCGTTTCAAGATCAGCCATATCATTATTCAAATATCTGTATCGCTGTGCTTTACACAATCTGATACCATCGATAATCGAGGCGTGGTTCAATTGATCTGAAATAATCGCATCCTCTTTCCCTAATAATGGCTCAAATAAACCTCCATTTGCATCAAAAGCTGCCGCATATAGGATAGCATCTTCTGTACCTACGAACTTCGAAATTCTACTTTCTAATTCTTTATGTATATCCTGAGTCCCACAAATAAAACGAACAGATGACATTCCAAAACCGTGGGTGTCAATTGCATTTTTGGCTGCTTCTATTATACGAGCATCAGAAGACAATCCTAAATAGTTATTGGCACAAAAATTCAACACTTCTTCACCAGCTGTAGTTTTTATAGAAGCTGATTGTGGAGTAGTGATGATCCTTTCATGTTTGTATAATCCTGCTTCTTTTAACTCCTTTATTTCGGCTTGAATTGAACTATCAATTATACTCATATTGTCATTATTAGTTTAATGAAGTGAAAATACTACTTTGAGAGATTAGATATCCTTAGCTACATATTTCCCTTATTGAAGAGATTGTGAATTGAAGAGATTGAAAAGATTGATTTTTTTGAACAATCTTTCCAATTTTTTCCAATTTTTCCAATCTTAAATAATTCGTCTCCAATTTGTCCATTGTTTTTGTCCATTCTAATCAACAATTTTGAAATGTCTCAAAGTAGAATTAATAATATCCGTCTTTTATTCACTTCAATTTATAATTATTTATTGAAGATATTCGAGAATCAAACTTTGACATTGTCAAGCATATCTTTCACCATCTTCTCAAGATCGTATTCATGCTTCCATCCCCAATCTGATCGAGCTTGTGAATCATCAATACTCTCGGTCCAGCTTGAGGCAATATCCTGTCTGAAATCTGGTTCAAATCTAACCTTAAAATCTGGAATATGTTTTTGAATTTCTTTAGTTATTTCGATAGGGGAGAAGCTCATTGCTGCCAAGTTATAGCTAGATCTTATTTTGATCCGATCTTTAGGAGCTTCCATTAAATCCGTAGTTGCCCTCAGTGCATCATCCATATACATCATTGGCAGTCTGGTATCTTCTTTTAGGAAACATGTATACTCTTCGCCCTTCAGAGCCGCATAAAAAATTTCTACCGCATAATCTGTAGTTCCACCACCTGGAAGACTTTGATAACCAATGATTCCTGGATATCGGAGAGAGCGGACATCTAAATCATACCTTTTATTAAAGTAATTGCACCAATTTTCGCCTGTTGCCTTACTCATTCCATAAACAGTTTTCGGCATAAGTGGAACATGCTGAGGGGTATTGACTCTAGGTGTAGTATTACCAAATACAGCAATGGTTGAAGGAAAAAATACTTTTTCTATCTTCTGGTCAACGGCTAAGTTCAAAATGGTCAAAAAACCATTAAGATTTACATTCCAAGTCTTCTTAGGATTCCATTCTCCGCTTGCAGATAGAATTGCAGCAAGGTGATATATTTGAGTTACTTTATTGTCTGCTACAACTTCACGAAGTCTATTTTTATTTAATATATCTAGAAATTCAAAATTTTCCTCATATCCCTCAAGCATAGTGATATCAGAAGCTAGCACATTGTCTGCTCCATGAATCTGACGTAATCTTTGTGTTAAAACTTGACCGATTTGGCCATTAGCCCCGGTAACGAGGATCATTTTTTTAGACATTTTCAGCTGATTAAGGTAGGGCAAAGTTAAATAGTCTGAAATGATATTCAAGGAAACAAGGAGAAATTATATTGTCAATATTTTAAATATATATTTGAATCTCAAAATTGCTGAATTGCTGATATAATAGTTTCACTGCCTAATACATTTACCAGAATACAAAGTCATTTTTAGTTGACTAACAAATTTGTAAAACGGGGGTCAGCCCCAGTAGGATTGGTCTCCGTTTTATCTATTTTTAGCAAATATTAGTCTAATTCATCTAATTTCGATTTCCTCTTTCTAAATGGTAAATCATGCTTAATAAAAACTCCAATTTTCCATAGATTAATATTCATATATTGAAATGCCAAGGAGGTATGAATTTGAAATTTGCTTTTTTTGGCTATTACATATGATGTAATCAGTAGAAATACTAATAACATACTGATTAAGACATAGCCCATATTCAGACCTGCTTTCTTTTTGCACAATCGCAGAATCACAAAACTGCACAATCGCTTTTTTATATACTTATCAATGAGCTTCACTGCCGTATAAATTTACCCGAATATAATGTACCCTCAATCTCATATTTGAAATAATACAGTCCTGAATGCAAGTGACTAATCGATAAAGTACCACTATCTATTGTACTTTCCTCTACCAATCTACCTTCCTTAGTATATAGCGAAATGGGAATCTTATCTTGCGCAGATAATTTATAGATATCAAATGTGAGATATGCTTCACCAGGATTAGGGTAGGGATGTACGGTTTCTAATATCGAAGTCACCTCAATCACAGCAGTGGTAGTATCTATCGGGAAGCCTTCACTATCCAGTCTCATGAGCCAGGCAGCAGAAGAAAATGGTTCTAAGTTTGGAGCTCGAATCGTACCGTAGACAATGTATCCACCAAATCCATCGTAGTCAATGTCGTAAAATTGATTGCGATATCCATCTTCGGTGATATGTCTGTATTTGCGTACCCACTGGAGCTCTCCATTGTATGAGACTTTTCCTATGACACCACGACCAATTTTAAGGGTATCTATAAATTCATAATCATAGCCTACGAAGATCACTCCATCATCGTCTACTGCATTGATAATAGTGGGAATTTGTGTATTTCCACTAGCTACTATGGGATCAATTTCAAGATTTACAAAATCTTCTAAATCAATGACCCATAAAGTTTTACCTAAGGAATCAATACGTACAATCATCCAGGAAGGAATCCATGAACCAGTATCATACTTATTCAAATTTGCGGTATAAATTACTTCATCATTTTCGTGAATTAGAGCAGATCTTATTGGTCCTTTCTGCAATGGTTCAGAAATAACTCCTATATTCTTTATATTCCCATCCTTCTTCCTGAAAAGATAACTCTTATTCACTCCAGAATGCCAATAAGTGACAGACCACTCGTCTTCACCTGTGACTATTAACTCTCCATGATTCCAGTGAGGGCTTAGATCTCCAAAGACGTCGTAAGTGACCGTATCTTTGCTGTATTTTAATACTCCTAATCGTCTTTCATCATTTATATCTACTAATGACAATACATAAATATCATCTTCATATTGTTTGATGGCATAGACAAATGAAAAGTCTACTTCATAATTAGTAGCTATAGTATCTATAAATATAAAGGATTGATCCACTGCATCATAGGCATAACATTTATCTTCTCCGCCCCCATGTGTACAAGTAAAAAACCTATTATTTCCCATATCAGCAATATCATGAATGTCATTTGGAGTGACACTATATCCATTGATCGAATCATATACAAAAGCGCTGTGCAATATCTCTCCATCAAAGCTGTAGGATGATATGTGCATACCTTGAGAAAGCCCTGAACGTCTTGCAGACCCGACTCCAACAATGAGAGAATCTAATCTTTTGACATTATAGCCTTTACTCCAAACATTTTCAAAAACGTCGATTCGATCAATAGCAACAGGTTGGACTTGAGCGTCCAACCTGATACCATTAAGTAGTAAGAAAATAAAAACTAAAATAGAATTCTTAATCATTCCTTGTCATTTACGAACACCTTACCAGATGTAATAATCTGATCATTATCTAATACCTGATAGAAATATATTCCTGTCTGCAATGTTTCGGGCAAATGTACAGATGTACCCGAAGTCACTTTTTGAGATATGATCTTGCTACCAGTAATATTATATAAATATAAGGAGAATTCTTTACTGGCATCTTCACTCCTGATATGTATTGTATGATTTGTCATTGTGACTGCTACTTCTGCTTCCTTTTTACCCATTATTAATGATGGTTTGAAGGTGATGGGGGCATAATTGTCAGTATATCCAGAGCTTGTAATTTTTTTGTCAAACTGATTTTTAAGTATCAGGGAAGCTTGATTGGATGCCAATCCAAAATTGCCCGATGCCATTGTGATCAGTTCATCAAAATCTGAGGACGATATAGTCTGCCAGCCTCCATTCTGCAATAGTGATATTTGAATGGTTTTCAATTTTTTGTACTCATTTATTTCATTGCTTCTCCCTACAGTATTACGTGGAGTACTTAGGGCATTCAATGCTGATAGCGCATTCGACCAATCTGCTTCTTCGATGTAGGTCTCTACGATCCGTACATCCTTGAGCCATGTGAAAGTATAGCCATAGAGGCTTCTTTGGAAGCTGTAGTCTATCGGCTCATTTTTTACATAGTTCATGATCCGTCTGATCTCAGCATGGATTTCCTTTCTCCCCTGTGTGATACGATTTATCAATGTCTGTCTCGGACTGGTATGACTGTCAAATGCAACTTGAATGAGGTGGGTGTTTGTTGAGTTGAAGCTTCCACTTTGCCAAACTATGTATCCTATATAGTCATTGAGCAGTACCATAGGATTGTCCATAAGTAGCTGTGCGACTTCTCCTTCGGTATAATATTGACTGTTGTCAAATACTGCAATCACCACTTCTTCGGATACATTGGGTGCAAGATTAGCCAGCGTAGTCAATACATATGCCGGATCGGTATCAGAATAGTCATCTACTATGAGGATGATGCCATCTGTATCCCCATTATCAATGATGAGCTTGATATGATCGTCATTAGTTTTAGTATCCGTGAATTTATCTACAACCTCTGCTGTCATATCCTTAGGAGGGAAACTAGGATCATCTGGATTGGGTTCGGAATCTATGTTGCAGTCACTTTCTTCCTTGCTGTCATTATCATCCACAGAATCCATGGTGAATTGAAGGGGCTGCTCTCTTACGCTATCAGGATGGTAGTAATAATCCATCTCTGCGGAATTAAACAAATAGGAGATGTCTCCGTTTAATTGACTGTTATAGTGAAAAGTATTGGAAGCGGAAGCCCATTTTAAACCATTAAAAAATCCCTGAGATTGAGCTACATCATCAAAAGCTATAATGTCGAAGGTCGTATTATCCATATCATTGCATAGAAATGAGAGGCCATTAGTGCCTGCACCAAAATCATTAATCTTGTTTATAGCTCTTCCCAGTTCTATAAAATCATTATTCCTTACCATATTCGGCAGATCTACTTCTGACAAAGAATGACTCAGATTCACACCTGTAGGCTCTGAATTAATTGCTAGTTTACCATCGAATGTATTAGAATGTATATTAAAATCTATAATGGAATTGGCTTTTATCCCTAAACTGATTACATAAGGATTGACTCCAAATGCATAACACCGACTTTGGGGTACGAGAAGTAGAGGGGAGGTATAATACTTAATCAGGCTCTAAAGTGTACTTATGCTTAGGTTTAATGATTATGTAAGATGTAAACAAGCATACAATAAGGCAAAGTAATACTTTTTACACTGGTATTAGTGCCATTATTTGAACACCACTTTGATGATTTATTTCTATAATAGCAATTCAAGAAATAATGCATGTTATTTACGTTATTCTTCGAATTTTTCAATTTTAGCAACTCGTTTAATTCATTTCTGACAGACTCTTAAATAAAGTCAAAGGTATAGAATCAATTCTCTCTTGTGTGGCACGCACTCCAAATGTTTCTTCATAATACTTTAACATGCCCTCAATGTCATGATTCACTTTCATTCTTACAGGTATTATCATATCCATCTTTTCATTACCTATGGGTATATCAAGCGACTTACAATGATGTCTGATACAAAGATGATCAATAATGTTTATGAAAAATGAATCCCATTCCAAACATGTTCTTGTAGAATAAATTTCAGTGCTGTCTTTAGTATATTTAAAAATATGATTACTACTACAATCGTCGTTTATTGGTAATTTATTAAAATCCACGATTTCTATTTTATAAATGGTGTCCAAATAAACTGAGTCCTTTCTTACGATATTATATTTATTCAATAAGTGGTTGGCCATTATTAATTTAGCTCTTGTCGTATCTGAGCACCCTGATATTTTAAATCCCGCGAATATTGGAGGGGTCAACCAATTATAACCATGATCGTGTGCTTCTGAAATTTTTGATTTTGATTCTCCAAAAAGATCTCCAAGTAATAAAATTAAATAAAGACTTTTGATTTCCAAGGTTGGAGCATTTTTGTCTTTACCAATAATTTCATTGTGCTCAGGAATTAATTTACACTCTGTATCAATTCTCAACATTGAACAACTGCTCACCGAGATAGCGAGCAGAAGTACAATAGGGTATGTAAAATTAACTTTACTCACAATCTGCACCATTATTATTTGAGATATGATTAGTATTGAATTGGGTAAAAAATGCTCCACATGCATTAGTCCATGATAATGGAGTATTAGTGAGGGTTGCTTCAGCAGAACCACCAGAACCATGTGACACACAATCTATACTTTTTTGAGATATAATACTAGTAAGAAGTTCAGGAAATGTAAGTGGTGATTGAATTGCATTGTAATTTAATCGGGTTGACATAAGTCCCCTCACCATTGCAATTGTCTCATTTACAGCTTGGGCCATTAAATTTTCGTATGAAGAACCTGAGCAATTAGGATCATTAATATTCTTATCCATTTGTATGACAAGATGCCCAAATGAAACAGTTTGTGTTATATTCGCACTATTAACAACATCAAATCTTAACCCAGAAATACCACCTACTACATGGATATCATCTCCAGCATCTTGAATGTCAAATATGCCTGCGCATAGTTGTGACCCAATTGTAAGAGTCGGCAAAGTATTCTGTTGTGTAGGTTCTGAAGTTACGCCAAAATAGGCATTGAATGCTTCACTAAAACTCTGTGGATCGCAGTTCCCAGCTGCAATGATCTCATCTATTGCTTCTTGATATTCATCAGTATTACATCCAATATTATTAATCAAAGCTTCTTCATAAGTTGACTTTGCCAATATACATTCTATTTCATCGGCTAACCCATCTTTACAAGTGGCTTCCGCCTCAATCATCTTCTTTTCTGTCTTAGTCAATTCCAACCCATTAATTTCTTCAAACTCAGCAATAGCATTTTTCACACAAATAATCTCTTCCATTTCCTCGGTACTGATGCATATGCTCGGATCTGCGATTGTAGAATCGAAGAGTCCATTATTATGTAGCATATAATGCCCCCATGCGTCATTGGTCTCATTATTATTAGATAGACAAGCATCTCTATATGCCAGCCAGCCTTCACAGAATTCGGTATCAGGATATACGTCACTTTCACCCTCGCCGTTATCATAGGGTTCATTAGCTAGATCACAATCCTTCAATCGCTTTGCTAATATCTCCTCATCTGTGATCATACCACAATCCAGAAGGATATCTATACATTCCCAATAATCGTTTCGTGTCGAAGCTGTATTTTCTCCATTGATAGTGTTGATGATCGTAATTTTCATTTCATTTGGTTTTTTGCATCTGCATGATGCATTGGCATTGCCTCCTGCATGGGCAGGTGGGCATCCGCAGGTGATGGTCACGAATACGGTACCTCCACTATCGTTGCCAGTAGGATTGTCACCGTCACCGTTGCCATCACCATCGCCTACAATAACTAGACCACCTCCGGAAGTACCATCATTTCCCAACACCAGCTTCATACAATCTTCCATCTCTGATCGGTTTTGATTCATGAAATCATCAAATTTATAAGAAGTGATCACTCCTTTGAAGTCTTCGAAGTCTGCTCGATAATGGTAGTAGTCATCAAGAAACCTGCCATTGTATGCAATTCGTATTACGCCTAATTCTACCAGAGTATTGTCATTATCGAATTTGGTTAGAATCTTATACGTTACATTTTTATACTCTTCCAGAGCAAAGCAATAGTAAGTACTTCCTCCTGTTCCTGATTCGATCACCACTGAGCTCAACGCATCTTTCCACAAAGAGGAGGCCTCGTATTCACTAAAGATAGGACCAAGGGTATTGACAAGAATATCGTAATCTTTGACCTTGTGATTGTGAGTTCCTTCATCTTCTTCTCCTCCAAAATACATTCGTTGATTTGAAACCGCCTCGTATTCCGATATTTTGTCCTCATTTTTTAGACATGAAAACATCAATAAAATAGTACCAATAAATGCAATGAAAAACTTAATTTGTCTCATATTCTAAAATTTTAAAAATGAATAAATAGTCAAAATGGTGTTTTTGAATTGTTTTAATTATAGGGTGTTTTAAGTGTTGAGTTTTTGAAATGAGGTGTATTTCTACTCATAGCTTCGATATGCTATTCCGATCAATGATGAAAGATGAAATGGTGTTAAGATCAGTAATCAATTCCGCCTAGAATTGAAAAGAAACTCTCTATCTTGATCATTTGCATGTCAGAAGACTATATTTCGAAATACACCTGCATTCATAAGAATGCAAATTCACACCCCGCTCCTTTTCTTTCAATGATTTTATTATTGTGTATTACAATTGTGTTTAAAGGATATTCTTTATATTGTCTGGAAATCGGGCAAGAGATCAGAGACCTTTGCCTCGCTTTACAGCCATGAAGGAGAGGAAGTACTCTGACTTCACCTTGGATTGAATTTTTGCCATATGTATTACACACAAAAGATTTTTGCGCCTTAGGAATGATTCAATAATAAAGTAACATTCCTTACTTAACAGAGCACCTTTGTTATTAAAGTTTAGTTCTTGATCTCAAACATACCTTACCTATTTGACCAGAGACAGATCTCATGTAATTCGAGTCTTAATATGAATATTACATTTATAGTCTGGGGACATTACTGAAATCTAATTCTGCCGCATTGTTATTTACTATTTTTTTTGCAGCATCAGATAATACAGTAAGACATCTTAAACCTTCCTTTGTATAATTTCAATAATTTGCATTACTTTGTAATTATAATAATTGATGTTACAAACATACACACTTTATTTGAATATATTATCTTTTAAAGAAATTAATTTCCTTATTCGAATATATTTCAAACACAAATTCTACATAAAGTATTGTGTGTCAACCTTATAAATTTGAATAATAATTTTAAGAAATACCGTACTGAAAAAGGGCTTTCGCAAAAAGAATTTGCTGAAATATTAAAAGTCAAGCAATCTCAATTGTCAAAAATTGAAAATAATGCCATAGTGAATATTCCGCTTTTCTTTTTGAAAGCAGTAAAAGATTATGATCCAGAAGCTGATTTGAATTTTCTCTTGGGATATGATGAGACAGATGATGCTTTATCTAAACTCAATCATCAGAAAGAATTGAGAGAACAAGAAGCATTAATAACCGCTTTAAAAGAAGACAAGAAGGTAATGGCAGAAATGCTTTCTTCATTTAAAGAAATGCTAGAAATAATAAAGAAACAGAAAAATGCGTAAATCTACGCAAAAAATCAACGTAGATTTACCCGATTTTCCTTCAAATCTAGCAAATAACCAGAATTGTATTAAGTTTGTTATTAACTCTTTCGAGTTATTTGAATTTATAAAACCATGACATCATCCTCAATTATATCAGTTTGATTGCCAGTTAATACATTAATTATTAAAGTTAGTAATTCTATCATATTGCAAGTATTTGTAAATAACATATCAAAGATAAATACTCAAAAAACAAAAACACCTGAATTATATTTTTAAGGGGTCTAAAAAAACGTACATACATGACCTAATTTATTAAGAAAAAATAATAAAATCTATGAAGTTGTTAAGATCTACTATTACCCTCTATGACGAGGTATTCAAGAATGATTGTGCAGACACTATTATTCAAAAATTAAATGCCAAAGAAAATATGGCATTCGATTTGATCTCAGAAACTATCGTTAAAGAACTGGATGATACCACACTAGATCGAAAATTATTTATCACACTCTACGACAAAACTGGTGATAGAGAAGCATATAAGAGTTTCAAAAGGAAGCTTAAAACCAAATTGCGTCGTATTGCATCATTGGCAGTAAGTAAAGGATCACAACGACAAAAAGAGGAGTTTCAGCTATTAGATTCTTACAGTAGTATCTACAAAATGATATATATGGGTTTGCGTGATCCAGCAATAAAGGAGGCCGAACTGTTGCTATCTAAGTCTATCAAGAGACTGAATTATAGAATAGCAAGAGACACCTGCTGGCTACTGGTACATCATCATTGTCAATTTGAACTTGAAAAAGACCTAAAGGAAAAATATCATGCTCAATATAAAGAGCTCAATGCGCTCTGCGAAATAGAATATCAGGCACAAATCATCTATGGAGAGGCGCTGAAGACAGTGAAGTATAGTACCATAACTGCTCGCCGGCAAGAAGGTTTTATTATGAAGATGGATGAACTCGGAAAAGTGCTTGATCGTGAATCCTATCTGTATCACGTTTTCTTTTTTAAAATTCATCTCCTATTTTCAGAAGGAGAAACCTACAAAGACTGGTGTCTGGAAGCCATTGACTACTATTCAAACCTGTGGTATGATCATACACATTATGTATCCCTGTTTAGAAATCATTTATTAGATTATTATCTCAGTATTCATGAGTATGCAAGGGCAGAATTGAATCTATTAACTCTTCTAGACGATTCCAAACGTTACAGTTATCCTTGGTATAGATATGCTATAACCTTAGTAAAGACTTACCTGCGTATTAATGATTTTGAAAAAGCTGATATATGGCACCGTCGACTTATAAATTCTCGCAAATTTAGAACCTTGGAAAAAAGTCACAGAAACCATCTCCTTATTCTGGGAATGTACGTAAAAATAGGTTTAGGCAAATCAAAAGAAGTAAAACTACATAGAGCAAGATACAATGTCATCTATCAAAAACATCCCATAGATGAAGAAGTCGTGAATTTCTTGGCTGCCGAGATTATCTGCCTCATCAAAAATGGAAAACTGGATGTCGAAAGTAAATTAAAAACGCTACGAAAATTGGCTTACGATGATGTAAGGTGCATATCGTTTTGTGATACGATAGAATTTGGTACTAAGTATAGGGTAGAGGAGTCGAGTTCGTTTGAGAAGGAGATAATTGAGTACGAGAGATTGGTTAGGATGATTTAGTTGTTGAGTTGTTTAGTTGTTTAGTTGTTTAGTTGTTTAGTTGTTGAGTTGTTGAGTTGTTGAGTTGTTGAGTTGTTGAGTTGTTGACGTTTTATTGCTTTGATTTCCATTGCGATGCCTTGGGGCTCTTTGCGGTTAAAAAAAAGTTGAACTATGGAATGATTAAGTGCTGACTTATCATATAGATAACTATTTTTGTACGTAATAAAAAAAGAATGGAAAAACGATTTTATAAATTATGAGGATTGACCGATATATTGAAATAAGGAATTGCCAAAAAGAATTTGCATATTCTATTCTTGATTTTGAAATTGAGGATGGAAGTCTCAAACGTGCCGGAAAAACATTAGGTTTTCTGGAAGGAGAAACTTTATATTTTGATGATGAAGAAGAATCGAATATATTGATGGAATACATCTTATTCGAAAAGAATGGAAAAAAAAATCGACTTATTGATCGATACCATACATCTTGTTTTTCGGAACTTAGTACAACCGAGCAAATGATACTAGAAGGTATGCAGAACAGTATTTATTCAATCTATAAAGTCATTGAGTGTAAGCCAGAGAGAAGCAGCTCGAAAATCTATGACTTAGTAGGAAAGAAGGAATATGAATTGATCGATATCAATATGTCACAATCGGCTAGTGTAGGCTTGCTGCTTGCCACACGACTAGTTCCAATAGAAGATATGTACATCACTTCAGGTTTGATATTTGCATTTGAACCACAAAGGCAACTTCGGTTGCTCACTGAGATATCTAAAAGTCGACCGAAAAAAAGAAAGATTAGTATAAAGCCTAAAAAATCAACCTCCAAGACCTTATTAGAAATAATGCATGACGCCAATAAGAAATGGGGCATGGAGGTTAAGATGTCGTGACTTGGGGGGAGATTGTGAAATATTTTTTGATTTGATGATTTGATGATTTGATGATGGGTTTGTCAGCCTGAGCGAAGTCGAAGGCTGACTTTGTGTTTTTCTTTGTGCAACTTAGAGCCCTTTGTGGTTTAAAAAAAGATTTAAAAGCAGACAGATTGTAAATCATTCCAATTAAACCGTTTGTTCCAAAAACTCAAACATTTTTTGAAGAGCCCTTGTCCGATGACTCATGCCTAATTTCACTTCATCTGGCAACTCAGCAAAGCTTTTATCATAGCCTTCTGGAATAAAAATAGGATCATATCCAAAGCCATCTTTACCGGACTTACTTTTAGCAATACTACCTTTAACTATACCTTCAAAAAGAACTTCTTGCCCATTGTAAATCAATGCTATGCAAGCTCTAAACTGTGCACTTCGATCTTCATGAACTGATAGATTCTTCAACAATAAATTCATATTATCATGAGCATCTTTCTGAGGCCCACCATATCGTGCAGTATACACTCCAGGATCGTCATTTAAGGCAAATACTTCAAGTCCAGTATCTTCTGAAAATGTATTAAGGTTAGTTTTGTTATAAACATATCTAGCCTTAATTAGAGCATTTTCCTCCAAAGTAGAACCATCTTCTACGATTTCTTCCAAGATATTGACATCTCTAAGATTTCGAAGATTGAACTTTGAAGAATCTACAACTTTATTTACCTCTTCCAACTTATGATTGTTGGCAGATGCAAAGATCAAATCGATCATTAAATTTAATTCTTTTGATTATTAGTCTAACGTTGCATTATATGTGCAGTCATCTGGAACAGAAAGTCCTAATTCAGCCTTATCAATCCTAATCGATATAGGACCTGAAAGTGAATTGTCAGCGGCTCTGGTCAACGTACCTGTTACGAATACTTCAAAAGGTCCTTCAATGACAAAGCCAGTTCCAGTATCTAAAGTATATTCAAAATTCTCAATATAGGTATCAATTGTTGCTACATCCTTGGTAATAGTTCCACTTAATAACAAGGTTATTGCTGTAGCTGGATTACTTACGATTACCGTTATTTTATCCATATTATCATCACCTGGGGTTTTCGTGATTTTAGAAGAAGCTTCGTCCAATAATCCAGATAGAGGTCCCAAACATACAAAAATACCAGAATAGTCGCCTAAAAATCTATCAAAGTAGGTACAACTGCCATCATCTTGATTGAATGTGGCATCGTAATTATCCCCATCCTCATCTGTACATCCTGGGTATTTGCAGCTTCCAGAGTCTTCTGTAGCAAGTGGATCATATGTCGATGATAAAGGGTCAGTACAACCCGGTATTGGATCTTCTCCACAACTCGTTACAAATATTGCAGCACATATAATTGAAAATAAAGTAAGGTATTTCATATTTAAGTATTTAGTTTTTTCCTTCTAATTTGTTTACATAATCAAGAGAGCCAAGTCGCATTCTTAAATTTATTTTTGAGCTTTTTGAAAGCTTGTGTTCTATCTTGCAGAACAAGGGAAGCTTCTTCGCATCAAAGATAGATTGATATTTTAAAATACTAACGTTTTTTGACTCTGGAACGTTGTAGAGCATATCCAATGGGGATATCAGTTTTATCTCTTTTTTCTGAACAGAAGGCTTATTTAGAATGAATTGACTAAATCCTTCAACAGAAAAAATTACTGAAATGAATATAATAAAGACAAATTTTAAATACACTTTCATTTTTTTAATTAAGAAGTGATTTAAAAACATATTGTTAATTCCTTTGTATATCATTGATTCTCAACTTTTCACAATTTTTTCGTCACGTAGCTTTGGCTATGCTTCTCAAAAATTGCTTCAATTTGAGTATCAAGCACATACAAATCATTTTAACACTAGTTCTTAAATCACTTCTATTTCTACTAATTCGAAAGATTGTTCAGATTCTTTTTTGTAACAATCATTTCAATCATTTCAATTTTCTTCAATCTTTTCAATCTTTTCAATCTTTTCAATCTTTCCAATTGTTAAAAATGGTAATTAATAAATTTTGCAGGAAGTCCCCCATTCATCATATCGTATTCTTTTGAAATTCCAAGGCTAATATATTCCATTGCATCAAGATTTCCACTAAATACCCAAGCATTAGTCTGAATAAAATCTTTCTCCAATTTTATTCCAATATTTTTATAAAATGTATTTATGTTGGCTTCTTTAAGTCTTTCATCATATGGAGGGTTGGTTATGACTGTAACTCCTTTGGGAGGATATAGTTTAAAAAAGTCCTTCTTGTGCACAGTAATCTTATTATCTAGCTTTGCTTCAACTAGATTCTGCTGAGTCACTTTCACACAACGTAACGATTTGTCTGAACCAGAAATAGCAATCTCTTTATCTAGAATCTGAGCTTCTACCTCCTTCCATATCTGATCATATAATACATGATCAAAAGACCTCCACTTTCTAAATCCAAATGGTCTGTTTTTAATTTGGGAAGGTTGATTGAGTGCTATTCTTGCCGCTTCGATTAAGATAGTTCCACTGCCGCACATCGGATCTATGAATGGAGCATTTCCATCCCATCCTGATAATAATATTAAACCAGCACCTAATACCTCATTAATCGGAGCATCTACCGTATTCATCCGATATCCACGCATGTGAAGAGATTCACCAGAGCTATCTAATGACAAGGTTACTTTTGTATCTCGAATGTGAATATTTAGTCTATAAGTAGGCGTGTGGATATTGACACTAGGCCGCTTCCCGAATTTATGATTGAATCTATCTGCTATTGCATCTTTCGACTTTAAAGCAACATATTTTGAATGCGTAAATACTTCAGAATTGGTAGTGGTGTCAATAGCGAAAGTATTGCCAAGTGTCATGATCGACTCCCAAGGAATATCATACATTTTACGATATAACTCTTCTTCATTTTTAGCTACGAATTCTTTCTTGACGACCAATAACCTCAGTGCTGTCCTCAACATTATATTGGACTTATAAAGCAATGTTTTGTCGCCTTCATACTGAACCGCCCGCTTAAGTATCTTAATTTCAGTTCCACCTAAAGCCTTGATCTCATCTGCCAGTACTTGTTCTAATCCCTCAAGGGTCTTTGCTAAAATCTTCACTGTTGGTTATTAGTTGTTGAGTTATTAAGTTATTAAGTTATTGAGTTATTAAGTTATTGAGTTATTAAGTTATTGAGTTGTTGAGTTATTGAGTTATTAAGTTATTGAGTTATTGAGTTATTGAGTTGTTGAGTTGTTGAGTTGTTGAGTTTTTTAGTTATTGAGTTTTTTAGTTATTGAGTTGTTGAGTTGTTATGCTGTAATTTATGTTTTGATATTCCAATTAGCATTTATTTGTTTATTGTCAACTTTCAGTCTTGCAAACTTCGGAGCTTATTTCCAATCTCTCCAATCTCTCCAATCTCTTCAATCTCTCCAATCTTTCCAATCTCTTCAATCTCTCCAAGCTCTCCATTCCTCTCACGTTTGGATGACTCCAACATTAAATTTTTCTATCTCGGCATTATTTGCCATTTCGATACCTTTTGATAGGAAACCTCTTGTCTCATTAGGATCTATAATAGCATCTACCCACAATCTTGCAGCAGCATAGTATGGAGAAGTCTGTTCATCATATCTTCCTTTGATCTTTTCGAACAATTCTGTCTCTGCTTTATCATCTGGTTCTTCGCCTTTTCTTTTGAGAGAAGCGACTTGTATTTGAGTAAGCACTTTAGCAGCTTGTGTTCCTCCCATAACAGCTATTTTGGCAGTAGGCCAGGCAACTATTAATCTTGGATCGTATGCTTTACCACACATGGCATAATTACCAGCACCATAACTATTGCCCATTACTACTGTGAATTTAGGCACTGTGCTATTGGAAACGGCATTCACCATTTTTGCTCCATCTTTTATTATACCACCATGTTCTGATCTCTTTCCTACCATAAATCCAGTAACATCATGGAAGAAAACAAGAGGAATCTTCTTCTGATTGCAATTCATAATAAACCTTGCTGCTTTATCTGCGGAATCACTATAAATCACACCTCCAAATTGCATTTCGCCTTTGGCATTTTTGCTTACCAATCTTTGATTTGCTACTATTCCGACGCTCCACCCATCAATACGAGCATAGGCGCAAGTGATAGTTTTACCGTAGTCTTTTTTATAAAAGGTCAGCTTACCTCCATCTACTATACGCTTTAGGATTTCTGTTGTGTTATACGGTTTAGTAGGATTTTCAGGAAAGAATCCTGTCATTTCTTTACCGTCATCTAAAGTCGGTTCGGGTTTTATTCTGTCTATTCCAGCCTTTGTTTCATGACCCATTTTATCGATAAGCTCTTTAATGGTATCAAGGCAGGTCTGATCATCAGGCATTTTGTAATCTGTCACTCCTGAGATATCAGATTGTGTCTTGGCTCCTCCAAGTGTTTCAGTGTCTACATCTTCTCCGATAGCTGCCTTCACTAGATAAGGGCCAGCTAAAAATATAGAGCCAGTTCCTTCAACTATCAAAGCTTCATCAGACATAATCGGCAAATATGCACCTCCTGCTACACATGATCCCATTATAGCAGAAATCTGAGGAATACCCATACTAGATATTTTAGCATTATTCCGAAACATCCTTCCAAAATGTTCCTTGTCTGCGAAAATTTCATCCTGCAATGGAAGATAGACACCTGCGCTATCAACTAAATAGATCAATGGCAATCTATTTTCCATAGCCACTTCTTGAGCTCGAAGATTCTTTTTACCTGTTATTGGAAACCATGCTCCAGCTTTTACAGTAGCATCGTTGGCTATAATCATGCATTGTCTACCTTGTACTTTTCCGATTCCTGTTATCACTCCACCTCCTGGACACCCCCCATGTTCTTTGTACATTTCGTAACCTGCAAATGCTCCCATTTCGAAAAATTCTGCTTCATCATCAAGAAGATATGCAACTCTTTCCCGGGCAGTCATTTTACCCTTTGCATGTTGTCTCTCTATTTTTTTTGCACCTCCACCTTCATGTATCTTCTCAAGCCTACGCTTCATTTTCGAAGCCAAAAGATGCATGGTGTCAGCATTTTTATTAAAATCTAGGTCGATTTTTCCCATTTGGGTTAGGATTGTTATAAATCAAAAAGAACAAAGATACCTAAGTTATACGATTAAAAAAATCAATTTAATATAGGGTATTTATCACATATTTCGAATTTGCAATTGCTTTATCTTGTATGGAATTGGCAAGAGGTCAGAGACCTTTACCTCGGATTAGTTCAGTAAACGAGAGGAAGGTCATTGAGCTCTCCTCGGATTAATTGTCAATTTGGGATTTTGTATGGAATGGGCAAGAGGTCAGAGACGTTTGTCTCGTGGATTAGTGCTGCAAACAATAGGAAGGTCTCTGACTACGCCTCGGATTATTTGCCATTATCAATATTTATTTTTATCATATTATAAATTTTAATAACATATTTTTGCCTTATACATATATGGTTAGAAAATAGAATATATTCTAGGTGTAATTTGTCTCTCTCTTCGTAGAATATACACGCATTGTGATTATATTTGCCGATCGATTATGAGATTAAAGAACCTTACTGTAAAAGGCTTTAAAAGCTTTGCAAATGAAACATCCCTCAACTTCAATGATGATGTCATAGGAGTCGTAGGTCCTAATGGATCTGGGAAGTCTAATGTAGTAGATGCAATAAGATGGGTATTGGGAGAGCAAAAATCGAAAGAGCTCAGGTTGGAAAAAATGTCCGATATCATTTTTAATGGGACAAAAAAACGAAAAGAAGCCTCAACTGCCCAAGTCACTTTAACTTTTGAAAACACAAAAGGAATTCTTCCTGTAGAATATCAGACTGTAGCAATTTCCAGAATACTCTATCGAAGTGGAGAGAGTGAATATAGATTGAATGGTGTCACCTGTCGTCTTAAGGATATCATGACACTTTTGATGGATACTGGAATAGGCAGTAATTCATATGCAATCATTGCGTTAGGAATGGTCGATGATATTTTGTCCGACAAGGAGAATGCTCGTCGAAGAATGTTTGAGCAAGCAGCTGGTATTTCAAAATATAAAAGAAGAAAACGAGAAACACTCAATAAACTAAAAGGTACGACCGACGATTTAGATAGGGTAGAAGATTTACTTTTTGAGATTGAAGGAAACTTGAAAAGTCTTGAAAAGCAGGCAAAACGAGCTCAGAAATATTTAGATCTCAAAGCAAACTATAAGACACTCTCCGTTCAATATGCTCAGGTGTCCATAAAGAGCTTAAAAGATGAGTATAAAACACTTGGATCATCTCTTAAAACTGAACAGGATATTTATAGCGGTATGGATGCTTCCATCAGAAAGAATGAGGCCTTACTCGAAAAAGAGAAAAAAGGTAATCTAGAAAAAGAACAGAGTCTCTCGGTTAAGCAAAAAGAACTCAACGAACTAGTAACCAAAATAAGGAATGTAGAGTCTGAAAAAAGCCTTTTAGAACAAAAGCAAAAATTCAAAGAGTCGAACTCAAAAACGTTGAAATCTACCATATCTGCAAGCAAGATAGACCTTGAGCGATTTGAATCTGAAGTAAAGTCATTGAAAAATAGACTAAAGAAAGAAGAAGAACAGAAAGAAAATTTGTTCAGTTCAATTGAAGATTTTAAGTCGAAGTATGAAACCATAAAAAATGATCATCTGAATGCAAAACAGGCATTTGATGTGAAAGTGCTTGAACGAGAAAATTTAAACAGGATTATATTTGACCTAGAAAAGCAATTGGCTCTTATTTCAAATAATGAGAATAATATAAAGGAAGAACTAAAGCGAGGTGAACTTACCTTAGAAGGAAGAAAGAGTGAGTACAAATCTGCTAAATCTTCACTTGAAAAAATACAAAAAGAAATTGATCAAAAAGATAAAAATCTAAATATTCTAGCCAAAGCAGAGGAAGAGAGAAAAATGAAATTGGCTGATCTTGAAGCTAGGCAAGAAGAAGTAAGAATTGCGTTGGTCAAGGTCACTCGTACAATCGATAGCAAACAAAATGAATATGATTTGCTAAAAAGTATGATTGACAATTATGAGGGTTTTCCTGAGTCGATTAAATTTTTGAGTACAAATTGGAAGAAAGATGTTCCTGTACTTTCTGACCTTTTGGATGTTGAAGAAAGTTATAAGGGAATAATAGAACAATATTTGAGTTCTTACTTAAACTATTATGTTGTCCCAAATTTTGAAGAAGCTAAAGCCGCAATTGAATTGCTTACAACTTCACAAAAAGGGAAGGCTAATTTTTTCTTATTGGATCAAATAAAACCTTTTGCTGAAACTGATGCAAATTTAGCGGATACTTCGCAGGCATTTTCTAAAGTGAAAGTTGAATCAAGGTATGATAACTTACTGAAGTTCTTGCTAAAAGACGTACTGATCTTCGAAGGTGTATTTAGTGATTTTGACTATAATGTGTTGCCAGATCAATACACATACTTAGCAAAATCAGGTTCATTTCTAAAAGGTAAAAATTATATTGGTGGAGGTTCTGTTGGCTTATTTGAGGGTAAAAAAATAGGAAGGAAAAAGAATCTGGAAAAGCTTTCTAAAGACCTTAAGAAACTTGAAGAAACAAAGGAAAAACACACAGGAAAATTAGAACAGATAAAGAATCAATTGCTCTCTCTAAAACAAACAGATAGAGATGTTGAAATCAGAACTTTACAGAAGGAGAAAGCTGAATTTGAGCGAGAACAAGCCAGTCTAAATACCAGAATTGAGGTCTATAAGCAATATAAGAAAGAACAAAAAGACAAGGAAGAGGCAGGATCTATTCAGCTAGAACAATTTAAAAGTGAAGCGAAGTCGATAGGAAAACAATTATCTAAGGCCAATTCAGATATAAAGAACGTAGATGGCAAGAAAGGAAACGACACTGATTTGGACAGTCTTAATGCAGTCTTAGCATCGGCTAGCCAAAAATATAATGAGGCAAATATTAGTGGAATACAGCAACAGAATCTAGTCAGCAACTTAACAAAAGACCTTGATTTTAAGTTAAGTAGGGTATATGACTTAGAAAGAAGGTTGAAGCAAGATAAGATTAGGAGAAAGGATGAAATAGAAGGTGCTGAAGATATAGGTAAACAAATTAAAACTATAGAAGAATCTTTAATTTCATTTTATACTACTAAAAAGGAAAACGAGGATAAGTTAAGTGATGCAGAGCAATTGTACTACGGTACAAGAAACGTAATCTCTGAGATCGAGGATGAAATCCGTAAAATAACCAGGAACCAAAATCAAATTCAGCTTAAAGTTCAGCAGATTCGCGATCAATATACGGATGTTAAGTTTAAGATAAGTGCAGTAGGAGAGAGGTTGAAAATTGAATTTGGTATCTCTATTAATGATATAATCAATAAAGAGCTTGAGGAATTAGAGATTTCTGAAGAAGAGCTTGAAGAAAAGGTTGAAAAGCTAAAATCTCGCCTTGGAAATTATGGTGATGTCAATCCTATGGCAGTTGAAGCTTATAATGAAATGCATGAGCGATATGAGAATATTTCAAAGCAACGTACAGATATATTAGAAGCCAAAGACTCACTTCTTGAGACTATCAAAGAGATTGAATCTACTGCTAAAGATATGTTCTTGAAAGCATTTGATCAAGTGCGTACAAACTTTATTGAAGTCTTTAGAAGCTTATTTTCTGAAGAAGATAATTGTAATCTCATATTAACTGATCCTGATAATCCATTAGAATCTCCAATTGAGATAATCGCTAAACCAAAAGGAAAGAAGCCAAAATCTCTCAGCCAGCTTTCAGGAGGGGAGAAGACACTAACTGCGACTGCCTTGCTATTTGCCTTATATTTATTGAAACCTGCTCCGTTCTGTATTTTTGACGAAGTAGATGCTCCTTTGGATGATGCAAATATTCAGAAGTTTAATAAGATCATTAAGAAATTCTCAAAAGATTCGCAATTTATCATTGTCACTCATAATAAGTCTACGATGTCTGCCGTGGATATCCTTTATGGGGTTTATATGCAAGAACAGGGTGTGTCTTCCGTAACTCCAGTTGATTTCAGGAATTTTGATGTTGTAGATGCCTTGCATACTGTTAATTAGAGTATTTAAATTAATATATTATTTCAATTCATGCTAAATTAAGATCTTGATTCTCTCTATAAAAGTTGCTTGGTAAGAAAGATTGCATTGCATACTTATATTTATTTTCATATATGTATTAGCATCATAGGTCTTATTAATATAGTATATTGGGTACACAATGGAAAATAGGATGATTTTTACTTAATTAATCCTGTTTTAAGTATTTAATGAACTTCACACTTAAAACAAATATGATGTCAAATTCTCGATTGAAACTTTTGATTTTTATTCTAATGGTAATTTTTGCGAATCAATCTTACAGTCAAGTAAGATGTAGTTTTGATCATGACCATCAGGAAAAGCTAAAAGATCCGGAATATCGAGATTTTCTGAAACAAGTCAAAAGTGAAATAAAGAGAATCAAGGGTGAAGATTTCAGAATTAATTGCACAGCTGGAACCATCACTTTTCCTGTTGCCATTCATTATAATTGGACAGGCATAGGAACAGTAGTAGATCAATGTATGATTGATGCAGCTACAAATTCCATAAATGCGCTGAATGATGATTATTTAGCCCAGAATTCCGATTTATCGGATTATGATAATCTTACAACAACTTGCAGTACCTATTATCCTGCCTCAGCAAAATCCACAGGATCTTGTGTAGATTTTTGTATTGCTAAGTATGACCATCCCAATTGTAGTGGATTGTGCGATGATGATTTGGCTATTACCGCTGGTCAGTATTCTTATCCCAATACAGGAGGATGTTTCTCAGATTATATTAATATTTTTATTGCGTCTGGAACTGGTGGACTAGGAGTAGCACCATTATTTGGAGTGACTACTCTTGGAGGTAATGGACCTCAGGTAGATGCCTCTGCTTGGGGTGGACCTGGTGTTCTTTGTACGCCTAATGGGTTAGGTAGTACCTTCAATTCAAATAACAGTTATAATCTTGGACGGACGCTCACTCATGAACTGGGACACTATTTCGGACTGCAGCATGTATTTGTAGGCAACTGTAGCACAGATGATGGATATTCGGACACCCCTGACCAAGAACAAGCAAATTATGGAGAACCGGTAATTATAAATTGCAATCCGGCAGATAATGGCAACACAGCGAATAATACATGTTCCACTTTGGATATGTGGTGCAGTTTTATGGATTATAGTAATGATACTCATATGTTCATGTTTACAACTATGCAAAGTGATGAGATGTATGCGAGTGCTCAGATCTCTCCTATTTCAGATGCAGCAGTGAAATGTACAGGTGGTACAGCTGCTCCTACCGCAGACATAGCATTAGACAATTTACCTATTTTTTGCACTAATGATTCCCCACCATATACGATCAATTTTGAGGATAATTCTACCAGATGTCCAACGAGTTGGTCATGGACTTTTAGTGGGGCCGGTGTTAGTCCTACCACATCTGCTTTGGAAAATCCTACCGTCACCATAAATGCAATTGGAGACCTTACTGTGACGCTAATTTCGACTAATGGTGTGGGTGCATCTGCTATGGTAACGAAGATTTATTATGTTTCATTCGCTGTTTCGGGATCATGCCCGGATTGTGGACCTAAATTGTATGATTCAGGAGGTCCAAATTATGGTTATAGCGCAAATGAAACAATCACCTGGACATATTGTGCAGGAGCTGGAGAGGTTTTAAATCTGTCGGTTTCAGATGTAGACCTACCAGATGATTTATTTACGGATCTAGTTCGAATATTTGAAGGAGCTAGCTTACCAACGAATCTAGATAGTTATGTAGCGCTTCTTGGAGAAAACAATGGTTCTGGAGGTGGTTTTTGGGAACCGAGTGGGATGAGTGTTACTTTTATTGGCAGTAAATTTCAATCCAGTACTAATTGTTTAACGTTTTACTTTAAATCTAATGGTATAAATGAAGGAACTGGTTGGGATATGGATCTTGGATGTTGTGATCCTGGAAATGCGGATCCTGAATGCGTAGGTAATAATCCAGGCAGTGGTTTTAATACAACAATATCAAGTTACTGCAATACTAAGACTATTTTTGATATGGGGGATTTCAAGAAAAATGATGTAATTGATGACTCTAGAGCTTGCGGATCGATTTCTTATACGAACAATTCATATTACCAAATAACCTGTAATGGCGATGGTGGTCTACTCAGTGTTGATGTTTCGACGAATCTTGATAATGGCGGACTTGTTGATGCATATATAATGGGACCAGTGACAGGAAACTGCCCTGACTATACGAGTGGCGAGTTATCAATAGCGGCTTGTGCGACAGCCTCTACCGGTATAATTTCATTATCAGAACCTGGAGTTGCTCCGAATAGTAAGTACTTTATATTTATAAATAGCGAGGAAGCAGGTTCTTTTAATATTGAGAGTACCGGTTCGGCAGTTGGAAATGCATTACCCATAGAGCTTGTTGATTTTAAAGCAGAAAAAAGTGAGTATGGTGTATTGCTTTCCTGGACGACGCAATTAGAATTAAACAATGATTATTTCACTTTAGAAAGATCTAAAGATGGTTATAAGTATGAAATTTTAGAAGAAATAATATCTCCGGGGGATACAGAAAGTGGTCACAATTATAAGTTTATTGACAGAAAGGCTCTATCAGGTATCAATTACTATAGATTATCTCAAACGGATTTGGACGGGACAGTATCGATACTTGGTTATGCTAGTGTTAAGACAGAGAGCAAATATCGTGACTTCAAAATTTTTCCAAATCCTTCTATTGACAATGAATTGAATCTGATCGAACTACTTCCAGATAGAACATATAAGATTAAAATAGCCAATGAGTTAGGGGAGCAGTTGCAATTTGAACTTGATACGGATGAATATGGAAGTGCCAAAATAAACGTAAGTTCACTTCCAATTGGACTCTTTTTTATTTCCGTCAGTGATGGAATTGAAATTCAAGTTTCTAAATATATTCGATTATAATAAAGAAGTGATTTAGAAACGTATGTTAAAATGATTTGCATCACGCTAAAGACGTGACGTGTCGTGCTTGATTTTCAATGGTGCAATGCGAATAAAGAACTTCTGTAAAGGATAAAACTAGTGGTTGGTTAAATTGGTTTTCATTTGTAATGATTTAGCCTATATTTGTTTCATTCGAAAAGAGATCAATATGTAATTTATGAATTTTCTAGCTCATATGTTTTTGACTTTTGGTGATAAGGAGCTCACTGTTGGAAATTATGTGGCTGACTTCATTCGAAATCGAGATTTGGTTCTGTTTTCCGATAAAATAGTTCAAGGAGTAATGCTTCATAGGCATATAGATCATTATACAGATACCCATCCGGAAGTCTTAAAAAGTACACGCAAGTTACGGGCCCGACACAAAAAATATGCTCCAGTAGTAATTGATGTTTTTTACGATTATATACTTTCTAAAAATTGGGACAAATTTTCTAGCATTGATATGCGAACTTTCGCTGATAAGATATATGTGTGCTTAAATGAGTATTCAGAAGAATTTCCAATTCATTTGCAGGATATAACGTCCAGGATGATAGCAGATGATTTTTTGCTCCAATATGGAAAGCAATCAGGAATTGAAAAAACATTTCGTCGGATAGGTCGACGTGCCAAATTCAAGTCTAATTTTGAAACTGCTTTTGATGATTTAGAAAAGGGTTATGAAGAGATAAATGAAGGCTTTTTAAAGTTTTTCCCTGATTTAATTGCAGAGGTAAAAACTTTTTCATTTGAGAAAAAGTAAGCCTTTTATAATGATTTATGATGCGCAGAATAGACTGGCACGTTTTCAGTTCAGAGTACATTTTCCTACATAATTATCGTAAAAGCTGGGATCAGAATTAGGTCTCAGAAATGGAAATTATTTTTTGCTATACCCGTAGTACAAGCAATGGCTCCTCCAGCCAAGGCAGAAATTACTGTTGATACAATAATATTTACGATAGTACCAGTCATAGTCGTCATGTATGTAGTTGCATACATAATTAAGGCATTCGTAGCTGTCATTAAACCTCCGATGACTGCTCCAGCCATTGCACCAGATGAAAAGGTGCTGATATTGGCCCAGCGTCCTAGAATTATAGCAAGTAAAGCTCCTAATGTAACATGTCCGAGGATCAATGGTAAAAAGAGCAAATCTTCATTCCCACGGGAAGCACCGGTTGCAGAGCCAGCATTAGAATTAAAAAAATCAGTAAGTAACATCCCATAAAGAATAATGAAGTGAATCGCTAGCGGGCGTGATTGATGTGAGGAAACTCAAGCGAGTAACCAAGAAAACGCTAAGATATAGTTTTAGCAAACGACTATCAGCGCTCAAATTAATCTATCAAGGATGGATTAATAATTACCGATTAGCAAGTATTTATACGAAGCTAAAGAAGGTAGATGAGTGGTTGAGAAATCGTTTGCGATATTGTATTTGGCACGACTATAAACGAACGATCCTGCAAGGTAAATGTCCAGTGGACATTTAAGAGAGAGCACCGCTAGCGGGTGGGAGGCAAAAGATCGCAAACGTAAGAATCTAATAAGATTAGGAGTAGAGAAAGGAATGGCTTATGCATGGAATGAACGCAATGAACTCTTTAGAGAAGATGTCCAGTGGACATCTAATGAAGTGAACCGCTAGCGGGTGGGCTGAAAGAATGGGAGGAAGGGCAATAGCCCAAAGTCCAATACTTGGCACTACTATAAAAGTGTCATTACTTAGACGCAAAGGCTACGTTTCCATGATTGATTACTACTCAAAATTCAAAGCTTCGATTTAGTGAACCGCCTAGTACGAGACCCGTATGCTAGGTGGTGTGAGAGGTGCACCTCATCAGTTATCGCTGGTGAGGCCATCTACTCGATTAAAGGTTGTTTTTCTTTGTTTCCACTGGATTATTACCGTTCTCATTATTATTTGAGATAAGTAGTTTTTTTCTTAAATATTGAGAATAAAAATAAAGGAATATCACACTGCAGAATATTACACAAAGCCATATCCAAAACCAATAATTTTTTGATTCTTCTTTCCATAATATCGCACTGCAACAAACTAAAACTACAATTGATAATATTGGAACAGCGAAGGTAGCAAAGGGGTCTCTTCTTACTCCTACCCAATCCTCCCAGGTCGAATCTATAGAATCTTGAAAATTTGATCTGATAAAGCCTCCTATTCGTTTTATACCATAATCTTCTCCAAGAATAAATAAATCAAAACAGAGCGATATAAAGGGAATGATATAAAGTACTAAAGAAAGATCAATTTCCTTAGGTAGTTTTGCCACTCCTGCTGTAAATAGTGCACCAATAAATATGAATTTGTGGATGTTAAAATCAGCACGCCTTTTTTGGCTTGCCAATTTCTCCTCATGCATTCTTTTAAGAAAATCAAATCTATTCTCTTGATCCGTCATCTGTTTTTTACCATTTTTTATAGCATGTAATTTATGGCTATCTGCCACAAATTACAAAACTTCCACATATTCAGCTTATCCAAACAACAGACACCAACCACTAACAATTGATTTACAAAAGATTGATCAGGATGAATATATTTTGTAGTCATGAAATACTATTCGTACTTTAGGTCTATTCTTAACAGAACCTAGATCAGAGAAATGCGCTTGTTACAAGTCGCAAATTCTGATTTTTTTTTATGATTTTTTCCGTCTAAAAATGTACGTTATTATTTGTCTCTAAATTGAGGTAAAAACTGTTGAGGATTGTATATTCTAAGTTTTTTGTACACATGTTTTGTATATCTCTTTTTGGTGTGTATTGGCGTTCGTATTCTAAACCTGGCGCACATATAGTTCAACCAATCCTTTAGAGGGCATTTGATACTGTTTAGCTTTCTTATAATATGTACGTGAACAAGTTGGCACCTATAAAATCAAATGACATAAAGAGCATAGAAATTGCCATCCGAACATCCACAGCAGGAATCTTCCAATCAAACAAAGTATAACTTTTACGACCATGAATCTTGCTTCCAATTTTGAAAGAATAGTATTTTAAATTTGATTTTAAATATTGGGATTGTGACATTTTTTATTATCTTTAAGTCGATGATCATATACAGCTTCAATGATTAATATTACACGATAAAAAATAACCATCCAAGTTTCCTATAATTAATATTATGTTAAATAGGATTCACAAACCTTCTGTCTTAGATTAGTGCCTATAGACTCCCCTGTTGACTTTCTGCTAGAATTCATTTAACTTTAGGAACATTATAAAGGTGATTCGCAAACTGGAATTAAGATTTCAATATGATATAAGATCTCATATTTGTTTAAGCAAAAAATTAAAAATTTATTTCACAAATTTTTGAGTTTAAAGATTTTCAGTTTTCCCAATTCATTTATCAACAGCAGTGGCAATTCTATAATTGTAGCTGAATCAATTTTTCCAATTCCCGTGATAGATATACTTATCTAAACAATTTTTTTATTTAACTTTTAAAACTTGAAACTTATGAAAAATTTAATCTCATTTTTCTTCTGTTGTTTCCTTTTTTTTAGTGTTCAGCAGACATCTATTGCTCAAATATTTGTCCAAAATAATACCGCTTGTACTCTGTACATTTATGCAGGTCAAGCTGGCCCACCACCATGTTCTTTGTGCATTACAACGCCTGTAGTGATAGTACCTGGATTTGGTGCTATTACACAAGTTGCTGCTCCAAGTATATTTTGCGGTCCTGAATTTTGGAAAGGTATTGTATTTAACCAAACACCATTCTTTTTATTTGGGACAGGGTACACTTACAATCCTGTAGTTCCATTTCCATATACATGCACCACAGCTCCACCTATAAGTGGAATTTGTGGTATTATGGCGATTACTGGTACTGTCGTAAGTCCAGGCGGATTGGGTCCTCAATTTATTGTAATTCAATAATAAGATTTTGAGTAGCGCAAATTCGTACTACTTAAATTGAGCATTTCATTAATTGTAATGAAATGCTTATTTTTTTTTAAACCAAGCTACCCTATCCAAATTCTTTTGCATAACAATACATTCAAGTTCCAAAAACAATTTGCACTAATTATAATTTAATTATCCGTTCATATACTTTTGCCATAACTTCTTTGTTTCATGGAACGTTTCTTTACAAACAAATTTAGAATAATGAGATAAATAAGTTTATTATTCTCAATTGAAAATTTTTCTTCACTATCATAAAATGTTACTCTTAGGGCATAAGCACCTTTACAAGATAAAAATCCACCTTGGCTCATCATATGATACTTTAGGTGACCCTGAAAAGAAGTATAACCAAAATAATATGCCTAACAATCCAGTAACGATTATTCCAATTGTTGCCTTTAATTGATAGCCTAATATCTTTGTCTCTACTCCTCAAAAGTAACCAACTGTCACAACACTTGATTTCAAAAGTTATATGATTGGTTAGATATATCGCCAATTAGTAAAACTCTTTTAATCAACATTAAAAAAGAAATCAAATGAATATGAATAAATTTTTTTCGCTTATACTTTGTATTTTAATTGCCTTTAGCTGCTCAGACGATTCAAATCAATTAGAAGAATCTAGTAAATCTGAAATTGAAAAACGTCAACAATGGAATGAAGGAGAATGGTGGACTCCATGTGAAGCTGCAAACCTAATAGTGTTTGTAGATCCTTGTTACCTTCTACCAGCAAGAGCCGATGCATTAGCTGGAATAAATGCAGCAATTGCCAATTTCAATAATGTTCCTAATGTAGGCATTAATGTGACTCTTGTATTTACAGATCCACCCGCAAATGGTGATGAAATAGATGTTAGAATTGAATGCAATGACAATCTAATCCAATCAATAAGTGCGAATGGCACAGCCAATGAATTTGGTGGCGATTTAATACAAATTGATACTGATGAACCTGGAACAGCTGGATGCCCAGTAAACGTATGTTTTCATACTAATACTGTCATGCATGAATTTGGTCATATTCTAGGATTTGGCCATTCTCAGGATGGGTCAGACGGAACATTAATTCCAGGAACGACTGTTACTACTAATTCAGTATTTGTTGGTGGAGATTGCAATTCTGATATTTGTGAATTTTCAGCAGGAGATATTATTGCATTGCAGTCTCAATATCCTTGTGACTGTTCACCACTTAGACATTCTGAAGGATATGGTTTCTTTTGTGAAATAGGTGAAATAAAAACATTTTGTGCGCCAAGTACAGTCGATATTAGAGAATGGGAAATACCAAGTAATCTAGACCTTATCTCAACAGATGGCAATTGTATAACTGTCCAAGTCAATAATTTAAATACAGTCACCAATTTAATTGCACATTTAGATAACAATAGTTGTGGCTTCAAATACACTTTTGAAATCAATACTTTTGAAATTCCAAATTTTGATATCAGCTGGAATGATCCAGTATGCTTAGGTGATGTTGTGACATTTACTATCTCGCCTATTACTCCTCAGAATTTGAGTGTAATTCAATGGAATATAGTTGGAGGAAAACTTAACATAATGTCATCCAATAGTAATTTTGCAGTCGTTGAAGCTTTATCATCAGGAACCACAACTATTTGTGCAACAGTGATAAATGACTGTGGGAATACTCATGAATATTGCAGAATAGTTACCATCAGATCGGATAGAGATTGTGGAGGCGGAGATGGAGAATTACCAAATCCAAAATAAAGGAAATGAGTATCTAGAGTAATATTTACTAATTAGATATTCTAGAATTCAAATGATTAGAGCGTTCTCTTTATATAACTGAAGAGAACGCTTTCTTATTACACGTCATTATTTTATATAGGCTTATTGACTTAGTCATATAATTTAGAAAACATGAAATGTATTTAAGGAATGATTCAATAATAAAGTAACATTTTCTACTTGTTATTTTATTTTTCTACGGCGTTAAAAAGCCTCGCCAATGCGCTGCATTGTCTACGTTTTTTGCCTTGTTGAAAAATAAAATACCTGCGTATAAAAGCGTACTTTATTAATGTATCATTCCTAAGTATAATAAGATGATTTAAAAAATTATATATTTATTCTATTTTTTAAACTTCCAATTATGCTTAGATATACCATATTACTATTCTGCTTATTTTCCGCTTTAACAAAAGTCATTTCACAAGATGTTCTCATAAGATCTAATGGAGATACAATAACCATTTCTGTAGTTGAAATAAGTGAGAAATATTTGATCTATCATAAACTTGACTTCGGAGATAAATTATTTACAACACCCAGGAGCAAACTTGACAAAATAATCTATGCAAATGGAGACATATATCACTTCGGTGAAGAATTCAGAGCTCAAAGTGAAGAACTTAAAGAAGTAGCACAAAGATATGGCTTATTGTACATAGACAACGGTCTATTTGCACCAAGAATTTCGACTAAAGAAAGAAATATCAGTTCAGGTCAAGTCATTCTATTTTATCAAGATATTGAAAATGAAAGAGCTGTAAAACTATTTAAGAAAGGACGAATTCAAAATATAACAGGCAATATAATTGGAATTCCAGCAGGATTCTTTCTTGGCCAACAGTTATATAAGACATTTAGCTCTTCTCAAAAAGCCAACACTCCCCTTTTGGTTGCATCATCTATATTAAGTATAGTATCAATAACATTAAATGTTCAAGGAGTAAGAAAAATTAAAGACTCAGTCAAAGCATATAATAATGATGTTTTGTTTCAACTAGGTGGAACAGAAAATGGAGTTGGAATGCAATTGAAATTTTAGGACCTTAATTTTGCATTAGCGTACTTCCCCTACTTTCATTTCTAGAATAATCAACACTTTTAAATAATTCTAATGAACTGAGAAGGTCAAATTTTTTATATACAAATATAATTTATACAAGATTTATTCATTCAGGTACTTTTGCCATAGCTTCTTTGTTTTATGGAACTCTGCTTTACTAACAAATTCATTATGTATCATATAAATCAACTCATTAGTTTCAATAGAGAATTTTTCTTCACTATCAAAAAATGTTACTTTTAGTGCATAAGCCCCTTTACAAGAGTAATACCCTCCTTGAGCCTTCCCTTGATAAAATTTCAAATGAGTTGAAAATGCCTCATTACTTTTAATTTGAAAATCTGCCCCATTTACTTTAGCAAGCCAAGACTTGAATTTGTACCCAATTTGGGGTTTTAAATTTACCAAGGTTTCAATAGGTCTTAATTGACCAGGAATTTCATGAGCTACATAATTAGGCCTTTGATAATCTATAACTTCGACCTCAACTAAACCAAAATGCAAAGTTCTATGATTATAATTCTTAATCGTAAAATTATATGTGGGTAAATCAGACTCATTTAATGGAATTGGGTGTGAATTAGGCATTGTAATACCTAATTCACTTTCTGTACTTTGAGGATCAAAGTTGCTGTTATCTACAGTAAGCGAAGCAGCATCATGATTTTCTTGAAGATTTGGATTGACTTCCCCCTCATGTAAGAGCTGAGGTGATCCGGAGTTAAACCAAAACCAAAATAGCATTGCAAGCAATCCTGTAGCAATTATACCAATTGTCGCCTTTATTGATACTTTGATATTTTTGTCTCTACCTATATTATCCCCTGTGCCTGAGTGATTTTGCGTTATATTCCAGTTTACATTATTACTTATATAAGCTTCTTGTTCTCGTTTCAAATTTGAATCTTTAGAAACAGCATCATTTATTTCTTCAGACAATTCTAATATTGCGATTCGAATTTTATTCTTTGTAATGTTTGCATCTTCAAAACTTATTGTCCCATTTCTTATCTGCCGCATTACATCCGTCAATCGTGAGGATTGCAAAATTACGTCATCAAGACTTGGACAATCTTGTAGTAATTTGCGAAGTAAGTAGATCGCTTCTTCAAGATTATCTTTACCTACTAAATCCCCAATCTTCTCATTAAACCTAGTATTTCTCATCGTTTATTTTATTAATTCGGGTTAAGGGCAAAGTTATTTTATTCCTATTTACAACAATTGATACAATTTATTACTTGAATCTTAACAAAGATCTTGTTAGAAAAGTAGATATACTGAAAGATTGCGAAATTATACGCAATAAAACAGAACATTTAATAACTTAAATGTCAATTTCCATTTTACTTTACATGAACTTTATAACACCTGAATGCAATAAATTTTATGAGATATTTTCTACATCTTGCTTATCAAGGAAAAAACTACAGAGGCTGGCAAAGACAGTCTAATGTCATAAGTATTCAGCAAGTGATAGAAGATTCTATCTCCAAAATGCTAAAGGAGAAAGTATACATACATGGTTGTGGAAGAACGGATTCGGGAGTCCATGCTACTCAATACTTTGCTCATATTGATATATCTAAAGATATCGATTTTGATTTCGTGAGGCGGATCAATTTGATTTTACCTCATGATATAAGTATCTATGAATTAATACCTGTAGAGGAGGATTTCCATGCACAACATGATGCAAAAGTCAGATCTTATACCTACTACATGCATATAAAGAAAATACCATCAAAGTCTGATACAAGTGCCTACTACAAGATTGATAAGTTGGATATGGACAAAATCAAACCAGCAATCGGAATATTGAGAGAAACAAAAGATTTTAGATCTTTGTGCAAGAGCCCTGATATATATAAACATACATTATGCAATATATATCAACTAGACTTTATAGAGCAAAATGAAAATATTAGCTACAGATTGGAAATTAAAGCGGATAGATTTTTGCGGGGGATGATTCGATATATAGTAGCCAGATTGATAGATATAGGCACTGATAAGTTATCCTTGGAGGAATTCAGTTCTACCCTATCATCTCGTTCAGATTTTGGATGTAAATTTCAGAGACCAGGTTATCCACAAGGACTTTATCTAAGTAAAGTGGAATATCCTTATTTGGTCAGAGATATAGAATAATAGATGTTGTCCTTGTTTGTTCAAGGACAACATCTATTTCTATTTTACTTTCATGCGGTTTATTATTGTAAAATGCCCAAATGTTATTTATAAATTATAAGTTTTGCAGTATTGATTGTTCCTTCTTCATTGAGACGAACCAGATATAATCCACTACTCCATTGGCTAGTGTTCAGATGTAGTTCATTTCCTGAAGTAACAGTTTTGTATATCTCTTGGCCAGCTGCATTCATAATTGATAGCAAGGCAGATGTTTCAATATTCATTCGGATATTAACAACATCATTTGCAGGATTTGGATATATTTTCAAATGATTTGAAGGATTCTGGTCGTTATTCTTAGTTGCTTGCAATGATCTCATTGCCATATTAGAATTGTCACCAGAAAGAGCGGTGGAGTGGCTTCCTATTGCAAGAAAAGCGACTTGTTCTGTGGTATGTTTTCTTTCAGCATCTTTGATTTGGTCTTCATCTATCCTTAGCTGAAAAGATTGATTGCCAATAGGTGCTGCACCATAAAGGACAGGCCATCCACCATCTGTTCCATCCATTGCTGCAGAAGACAAGACTACAGAATTGATATCAAGAACGGGTTCTGTATAATATCTCCCACCGCCTACCACCTGAAGGTCTCCTACACCTTTGACATTGTCTGGTCCAAGGCCGGCTTCCAACAATTGGTCGTTTATGTTGTAGATACCTTGTTCTATAATTACATATCCAATCGTTTCATCTGCTCTAGTTGTATTGTTAATATCCTGAGCAATTTCTTTACCAGCAGAAAATGTAATTCCCGATGAAGGAGGGTTGTTTCTTACCATATCTTCGCTTGCCCAAAATACAGACCATTCTGTATCATTATAACTATGGACCTGACCCAAAACGACGGGGTTATTATAAGTATTCTGATAATTATGGGATTCGAAAACCCAATTTGTACTTATCGCAGTCAAGGCGGAATTGACCAGTACTGCTTCCATCGTAATCCCGTCGATTGAATCTGTATAAACTCCTTCTTCTACAACAAAATAATGTACGACATGATTTCCAGCATTTCCATTTCCCGGATTTTGAAGTTTTATATCAAAAGAGTTAGTAGTCACATTTTGGATTCTGGTTACAATTGGTTTTTCTGAAATATTTTTTAATACTGGAGTTGCTACAACTACCATATTGGTATATGAATTTTGAGTATTGACAGTAATCCAATTATCGCTTACTCCTTGAAGAGTGCTATTTTCGAAGACTAGGGTACTGCAAACATTTGGGCACGAACCGCCACAATCAATACCTTCTTCGTCTCCATTTTGAATGCCATCTTCACACTGGCATGGATAGCAATCCGGTCCGCCGCAATCAACACCCGTTTCCAATCCATCCATCTGTTCATTGTAGCAATTATCGCACGTAGTAAATCTGATGTAGTCAATTTCTACGTTTCCTGAAGGGGCACCATTCATAGGTTGCAACATCATCCTTTGCAGATCGAATCCAGTAGTCCATATATTGTCAATAAGATAGTTATGAAATTGACCATCGGAAATTAAGTCAAATTGATTAGAAGTCCAACCACTCCCCCATGGCATGTGATAAAATGTTCCTTTGGTAGCACTAGAATTATTTTTCATTCTTATAACAACTTTTGGCATTTCTGTTAGATCAACAGGAGGTTTACCAAAGAAAAGATCATTTCCTAATCGACTATTCGAAGCGGTTCCTGTCATTGTAATAATTCCATCGTCTATCGTTGTTGTAGCTCCTGTAGTATGCCATCCTTGTAAGTCAGTATGAAACTCGGACAATTGTATGGAATAATCCAGATAAATATCGTTAAGAACAATGTTTGCCGTGAGGCCAGGTGTTTGATAATCACCTAAATCAGATTCAAAAACGCGTATAACCAGACCATCTACTTCGTCAATTGTTTCTTTGTCCAATCTCGTAAGATCAAGTCCGAAACAAGAGTTGCTTTCTACATATCCAAGATGAATATCTCCTTCACTATTGTCATGCAACAGAACCTGAACTTTAGCCCCAGAATGATTAAGTTTTAAATTATTAAATTCAGACCAAATCTGTCTTGAAAAAGCTAACCTATATTCTACATATTCATCAAGAGCATCTCCGTCTGAAGTGATTGTAAAAGAATTGGAATCATCTATACCATCATAAGGGCTGGCCGTAGCATTGAATCCGATACTTCCCAGGTTGAGGTTTCCATTGGTATTTAACATAGCACGGGTATCCAATCCCCGCTCATAATCGGCAAGAGACATTCCATAATTACCTCCCTGAGTTTCAGGGGTACAACTCTGATCCTGACAGATATTTATATTGGAAGTATATTTATAGTCTTGTCCGAATTGTTTTGTGTTCGTAATACTATTTGCTTTCAACCGGAAGTAGAGTGTATTATTATTAAAAAAATACCTTTCATCGGTGCTATTGTTAAATTCTGACAGCGTTCCTGCTTGAGGAATATTCCCCCCATTTTTGGAAATATAAGTTCCCGAAGGAAGATTAGGCACAATAAAAGTAGTCGTATCTCCCTGATTCAAAAATTTGTATAGGAGATGAAGATCATTCGGTAGGCGATGATATTGCAGTGAGTACCGCACAACAGTATTAGCTAATACGGGAATCTGATTTTTAAAATCCTGGCCAAGCGTAAAAGTAGCATGACCATCCGAACGAAGACTATACATCGGCGTTTTTCGAGCATCTGCCCACCCATAATACATCAGCAGGAGACCATAATGTTCTTCGGGGCATATATAATGTTCCCATTCGGAAACATAAACAGCGGCGGACTCATTATTGAACCCTTTTTCGTAAACCCTCCTCGTTGTATTTTCCGGCTCAATAATTTCTGGCTTGATAACATCTCCTGGATTGGTTAATGAATCTATACTTCCGTCTTTATCAATGATTCCGGTAGTCCATTGAAAATCCCGATCTTTTGAAAACAGTTGGGAAAATTTATTTTCTGTCGGTACATTCGTAAAGGACAAGTTTTCTACGTAATGAACCGTACTTTTTGTTGCGGCAGTATTTGGTGAAAAGACAGTAGCATTATCTCCATCATAATCAGCGAAATGACAATTGATTAATCCTGATGGACCGTCATATAAAGGGTGCGCTTTGAAATGATTGTAAATGGAGTAATTGTCAGGAAATGAGCCAGGAATTGGTAAACTCCTACCCCAATAATTTTCATTAGCCAGCCAGGTCGAAGGTGTTCCCAAATTATCACTTTGTCCTACGTAGAGGGAATTGAAAATAACATTATTATAAGCAAAAAAGGTACTTCTGCTATTATCTCCTGAAGAGCAACTGTCAAAATGCAATGTATTAGTTCTCATCCAGATGGCTCTGTCTTTACATTTATAGGAAGTAAATCTATTAACTACAGGAATATTGGTGGGTTGATAAGTACCCGATGAAAGTATAAGGTGTTCTCCTGCTTCATTCGTCTCAATTTTCAGGTCAATTGAAAAATTTGAAAAACTGGTTGAATGGGATCTGTTATCATCAAAAAGACCCAATGGAGAAAATCTGGGAAATATACCATTTGGATTAGTGCCTTCTATAGGCTTGGGTTGGACAACCATCCAAAATCCAGAACCTTCCGATCCCCCGCATGCATTTCCAACAAAATCATTATCTGGGTGAGTAATCCAAAAAGTTGCTGGAAGTCTCAAAAGAAAAGGAGTATTAGTCCCTTCTGCATGAAGAGAGTCATACGGTCTCACTTCTTCCCCAGGTGCCGCTGCAAGGGTAAGAATGCCTAAATTATGAATAAATTGATTCCCCGTTTCATCACCATTCTCGAGAAAATAGCCATTACCGATATGATCGTATGCAACATTATCTTCAATTAATGCATTGTTAGAGGAATGCACTGTAATTATCCGATTGAAGGAATGGTGGATACTGCTGTTTTTGATGTATTGCCCCGAAACATCTCCAGTCAGATGCCAGTGAAACGGATATCTACCCAGCAATGACTTTTGCCCCATACGGAAAAATTCAACTCCGGAAACATAACCATAACTCCCTGCCATAATCATAACATGACCTCCATATCCGTCTGAATCTGCATCTGAATCTCCCTGGATTTTTAAATTACGGGTTAGTAAACCTACTTCTGTTCTTTCGTCCAAGACAAAATCACGTGAACCGTTATTATAGGTCTGTAATTCTCCAAAATGGTCATAAATTAATGGCTGTGCAAATGATATAGCAGTTCCATTAATGGAAGAAATTATTCTGGTTTCCGCCTGATGACAATCAAAATCTGAAGATGCAATTACAATTTCGTCTCCGATTTCCCAATCTACTGTTTCTTTAAGAATAATTGAGGTGTCTCCCTGCAATGCAGTACTATCCAACTGTGTCCAGGAAAGTTTTTCTCTCCCATGGATTTGTATTTTGGCACCATTCATCGCAGCTAAAAAAGCTGAACCTGGAGTGGGAAATACCTGAGACTGAGCGAAATCGCCTCTTAAGGTAATGATTCCTACATTCTCATACGGAGTATGCTCTTGGCCCCATTGCCAAAATCCAGTGCTGTTTTTAATCAAAATACGTTCGGCATCAAAGGCGAGTGAACAATTATTCGCTGCAAGAAATTCTCCTTCCACATCTATTTGGGTGATAGCTCCATCAACATCTAAGACAACAGATTTATCATTATTTACAATCGCATCGTCTGTTATTGAGGGAACCGTATTAGTGCTCCATGTCAATGTATCAGACCAACAAGGAATGTTTTCCATTTGTACATTATCTAATAAAATTATTTGGGGAAGACTAATTGCCTCTAATTTTAAATTATGGTAACCTTTTTTCAATTTAATTGCAACTGATTGATATTCCTCATAGACAATACTATCGGGAGTTATCTCGGCGACTTCTTCATCATTTATCAAAATCCTAAAGGTCATTTCATTATCAGGAACATTTAATTGAGCAGCCCATATTTTGATCCTATAACAACCATCCTTGGCAAGTCTTACCGTTTGAGTGGCGCTTCCCATATTTTTAAGAAAAAGAAGACTATCACCAAATGGAGTATCTGGATTTGGGTTGTTCGGATTATTGTTAGAGGCTACACCCGCAACGCCCGAATATATCCAATCATTAGGAATCGTCAATTCAAAACTTTCATCGGGAATGGTTTCAAGAGCAATATCCTTGACAACACTGATTTGTTGAGAATGTACATAATCTGAACTAGCAAGTAAAAAGCAGAAAATAAAAAGTAAAAAACAGAGATATGATTGAAAGCTTTTCATGTAAAAAATTTTAGAGGTTGGCAAATATTTAAATCCATTAAATATATGGCTAAGCAATAATGAATGCGCTTTAAAATTTTATCCTTAAAAATTAGGACGTAATTCATAGCTCCACAATTCGTAGAAAGAATAAAGTCCAAGAGCAGGAAGATCAACTCCTTCATATTGGGTCGATTACCCATATGAAAGTAATTTATTAATTGTTACTTTATTTCTGGGAATTGAAACTCATAAAATGAAATTGACATAATTAAGCGCTACCCCTTCACTACGATCGAAATTTGATTCTAAATTCAAAAGCAAGCATTTTTACTTGATTCTATTTCAAAATAAAAATCTTAGTTTAGATTGGAAAGCCATTGTGTGTATAAAAGGAAAAGATGAGAGGCCAAATTTATTTGCCTTGTGTATTATCTTGATTCAGAAGTATTTTTACAATCTCTCCTCAGGTTTTGGAACTTTGTATAGTTTAATACAAGCAAAACTAGTGATGCAAACCTAATTAATTTGATTCGATTTTCAAGTAACTGACAAACATATCCAAAGCCTTCTTGTAATTCTTATTATTGTTAATCACGATGTCAGCATCATCTATAAACGGTTCAATAAATTTCTCATACGAAGGCAATACATGATGTTCATACCGATACAAAACATCTTCAAGAGGATAATTTCTTTCTATTCGATCTCTATGAATACGGCGGATGACTGTGATGGCACTGCTAGCATAGATCATTATTTTGAAATCAAGTAAACTTCTGATTTCTTCATGGTGAAATATAAATAACCCTTCTACAATAAGTATTTTGGCGGGATCAAATTGAAGTATTTTGGGTTTAGCCTTAGCATTATTAAAAGTATATTCTTCTCGGGTAACTATCTCTCCAGCTTTCAACTTTTTTATATCTTCAACAAAAGCATCCAAATCTATTGATGTTGGAAGATCAAAGTTTTTGATTCCATTCTTATCAATAAATTGTTGATCTCTTGGATGGTAGTATTCATCTTGGGATAATAAGGTAATTTCACCATTTGGGAAGTGAGATTTTATATCTCTAATGAATGATGTTTTGCCTGATCCACTCCCCCCAGAAATTCCAATGATTAGCATAGTTTGTTACTAGTTTAAATAAAATTACTATTTTACTTTCGCAATAATACAATATTGACTTTAATCACTTGTCTGTTGCACAAAATATAATACTTAAAAATTTCTATGGATATATTTATTGATATTGCCCGAGGCTGTTTGGGAATGATGGTTTTAATTGGTATTGCTTATTTATTTAGTCCAAACCGGAAGGCAATAAATTGGAAAACAGTGGGTTATGGTCTTTTGGCTCAGCTTTTACTGGCAGTAGGCATATTGAAAGGTTCGTCGATTGGATTCAATGTATCTGAAAATTTTAGAATTGATCTCGGCTTTATCAGTGGCATATTTGACCTGGGAGGTAGATTCTTTACCTCAATATTAGATTTCACTCTTGAAGGAAGTACATTTTTATTGGGCGACCACTTAATGGATGTAAATTCTGTGGGATATGTTTTTCTCTTTCAGGTATTACCAACAATTATCTTCTTCTCAGCTCTTACTTCTTTGTTGTTTTATCTGGGTATAATTCAAAAAGTGGTCAGTTTACTTGCTCGTTTTATGACTAAAATTCTTAAAATTTCTGGAGCCGAAAGTTTAAGTGTTGCTGGAAATATTTTCTTGGGCCAAACAGAAGCACCTCTAATGATTAAACCATATTTAGAAAATATGACAAAATCAGAGATACTTTTAGTAATGATTGGAGGAATGGCTACTGTTGCTGGAGGGGTCCTTGCTGCGTACATAGGTTTCTTAGGAGGAGATGACCCCGTAAAAAGACTTGAATTTGCAAGACATTTATTAGCGGCTTCCGTAATGGCTGCCCCTGGAGCAATAGTAATATCGAAAATGTTATTTCCTCAAACCGAAGAAATAGATACAAATGTCAAAATAAACACGGAAAAAATTGGTTCGAATATGTTAGATGCAATATCTTCAGGAACTTCTGAGGGCTTGAAACTAGCTGCTAATGTCGGGGCAATGTTATTGGTTTTTCTTGCTTTTATAGCTATGATTAACGGTGGATTAGGATGGATTGGCGAAGTTTCAACATTAAATGGCATCATCGAAAATAATACACCTTATGAAACACTTTCGCTTGAATTTTTGCTGGGTTATTTATTTGCTCCGCTAATGTGGCTCATCGGAGTAGCCTCTGAAGATACAACACTAATGGGGCAACTTCTCGGTATCAAATTAGTTGCAAGTGAATTTATTGCTTATGATCAATTGGCAGGACTTAAAGATCCGGCTAGTGTACTACAATTGGCCAACAAAAAAAGCATAATAATGGCGACTTACATGTTGTGCGGATTTGCAAATTTTGCCTCGATTGGAATTCAAATTGGCGGAATCGGTTTTTTAGCACCTGGACAACGAAAGTTACTTTCTGAATTTGGAATGCGAGCATTATTGGGAGGTACATTGGCATCTTTGTTGTCAGCGACTTTGATTGGAATTCTTTATAGCTTTTAAAGGTTTGGAAGATTGTGAAAGATTGTGAAAGATTGTGAAAGATTGGAAAGATTGGAAAGATTGGAAAGATTGGAAAGATTGGAAAGATTGTGAAAGATTGTGAAAGATTGGAAAGATTGTGAAAGATTGTGAAAGATTGTGAAAGATTGTGAAAGATTGTGAAAGATTGTGAAAGATTGAAGGAATAGGTTTACAATCAATAGACTTCATTATTTCTCTGTGAATCTCCGCGTATCTCCGTGTAATTCCTTAATACATCTAACTCCCTTACTCTCTCAATCTAGAACATAATACCCCCGCCGCAATACTCACATTCAATGAATCCGCTAATCGACTTTCATCCCCAGGAATAGCTACAAAATGATCTAGTTTATTCTGAATCACTCCTCTAATTCCTTTACCTTCATTGCCCATGACTAACAATGTCCTGCTTGGCCAATCGAATTCATTTAGAGATTTTCCATTCATAATAGCTCCAACAGATTGATGAGAAACATCGCCTAAATTCTCAAATTCTTCAGTATACATGTTGACATTCAAAAAACTCCCCATAGTAGCTTGTATAACTTTGGGATTGTAGAAATCTGCACTTCCCGAACTACGAATCACCGTTTTGATACCAAACCAGTCCGCTATCCTGATTATGGTGCCGACATTACCAGGATCTTGGACATTGTCTAAATATATCGCATGACCAAGATTCATTAACTTATAATTAATGGTTTCCTCTAGTTTCTTAAGAACTAATAGTACATTGGTGGGCGTTTTAAGTGCAGAGATTTTACCCATCTCTGCTTGGCTAATCCCAGTCAGTAAATTTTGGTGTGTCCGGATGAATTGATCATTATTTTCGATCCATTTGTCGGTAGCAAATATGCCTTCTATCTTATATATAGAATTTTGTAATATTTCTTCTGCGATTTTATCTCCTTCCGCAATGAAATTATTATACTTTTGTCTGAATTTGCTTTGGTGCAATGACTTTATATGTTTGATTTGGTTGTGCGTAATCACATCGTTCATTTTTTTGTAAAGGTAGTATGACCCGTATAATAAACAAGTTTGGTCTTTTTATTTTTTGTTTTATCGCATTAATACTTTTTAGTACTTCATGTAATACTTCAAAATACCTCAAAGACAATGAATCGTTTTTGAATGAGAGTAGCTTGACCATTCAATCTGATTCAAAAATTGAGAATAAAAATAGGCTTAAATCAAATCTAATAAAACTGATTGAACAAAAGCCTAATGGAAGTATAGCTACTATACCCAAGGAATACATCTATTACAAAAATTCAGCTCCTGGAGATTCATCTTGGTACAATCGATTTTTCCTTAATTATATGGCAGAGTTGCCAGCTATCTATGATACATCTAAGACTATAAGATCGGCTGAGGCAATGCAGAATTATCTTGTAAACAAGAAAGGATACTATAATGCAACGGTAAATTATGAAGAGAAAAAAGAGTTTCCAAGAACCAAAGTAGAATATGTAGTTGACCCTAAAGAGAGATACAAAATTAACTCAATTGAATATTTTGGTGATGATAAGGATGTATTGAATGTGATCAAGTCAATCCATAAGAAAGCATTGATAAAAGAAGGTAACTATATTGATGCTGATGAATTTGATTTAGAATTGACAAGATTATCATTGGCTTTGCAAAATCAAGGATATGCGAATTTTGCTACTAATTTTTTGAGTATTAAAGGAGATAGCTCACTCAATAATCATGGTGTTGATGTCTTTTTAGAGTTGTTACCACCCCTACCCGACTCTTTTCATCAAAAGTTCACCGTTGGTAAGATCAATGTATTTACAGATTTTCACAGAGATCAAGATACGAGTAAACTTGATTTATCACTGTTCAACCAAACCTATTATCACAAACAGGGCGGCGATTTTTTGGTTAAACCTAAAACAATTGACAATGCTTTATTTCTCAAGCCAGGAAATATTTATAGCAGGAATTCTCGAACAAAAACAAGAAAAAAATTATCTGAGCTTGGCACATATCGATTTGTAACTATGCAGGCAAGACTTGATGCGGTCTATGATTCTATAATTAATTATGATATATTATTGACCCCTTTTCAAAAGAAGTGGGTGGCTGACTTTGGTTGGGATTTTTTTATATCCAGTACTAGTCAGTCGAGTGATGGGAATAATCGGGTATTTGGGTTTTCATTAAATAATCAATTCAAAAATCGAAATTTCTTAGGAGGTGCTGAACAATTTACTATTTCTTCCCAGGCAGGATTAGAATTACAGTTTAAATCTGTCGATCAAAGCTCATTTATTCGGTCAGGGACATTTGGGTTAAATGCAGCTTTAGAAATTCCAAGACAAAGGAATTTATTGGGGTTGAAACCTTTAATCAATGTACTTGGATTAGTAAGCGATAAAAGTTTTCAGACTTTTAAGGAAAATACAACCACAACAATCAGTGCAGGTTTCATCTATACTGACCTGGTTGACAATTATAGTAGATCTTCGATTAATGCTGCCTATAGTCACAATTTTAAACCGAATACTACATCTCGTTTTGTGATCAGACAATTGGGCTTAGAATACAATGATTATGAATTGGCTGATACTTTTAGGACGAGGATTCAAGATAATCAATTGCTCCTAAGGAGTTTTGATGATAACTTGCTGACTGGCATACTTTTTAGAGATGTCACCTACATCTATACCCAACCTGTGAATCTTGCGGGGAATAGTTTTGCTTTTATTGCCAACTTTGAGTGGAGCGGAATGGAAACTTTTTTAACAAATAAATTATATAATCTAGTTTCTGGAGATACTACAGCTTGGAAATTAAATAATAATATTGAATTTGCAAAGTATTTTAGATTAGAGGTTGACGCTCGATTTTATGAATTTTTCTCAGAAAAGCATTCTTTTGCAGCGAGAGCGTATGCGGGAATTATTGTACCATTTGGATCGAGTAAGGCTGCTCCATTTTTTAAACAATTTAGCGTTGGAGGACCGAATAGCCTTAGAGGATGGGATCAAAAAGAATTGGGACCTGGGGGTTACTCAGATTTGCTAATAACTCCGGAACTTGGACAAACGTTTTTCCAGACTGGAGACATCAAATTGGAGGTGAATTTGGAATACAGGTTTGACTTAATTTACGTATTGGAAGGAGCATTTTTCATGGATGCTGGAAATGTTTGGACACTTAAAGACGATGAGCGAGTTGATTCAAAATTCTCTTCAGGTTTTGTAGATCAGATCGCTATAAGTGCTGGCTATGGTTTTAGATTTGACTTCACCTACTTCAATATTCGATTTGATTTTGGCTACAAACTAAGAAATCCATACGTGTTTAATAATACCAATAGATATTGGTACAATTGGGATGAAATCAAAGCTCAGAAATTTGGAAACTTTCAAGTTGCTGTAAATTATCCATTTTAGATCGATATGGATTTGATTAGTATAATAATGCCAGTCCGAAATGCTCAGCCATATCTGGATGAGTGCCTCAATTCCATTCTAAATCAAACATATAGCGATTGGGAGTTAATTGCTGTCAATGACCACAGTACTGACTATTCTGAGTCTCTCCTAAAAGAATATGCTTCTAAAAACAAAAGGATAACGTGCTTTCAGAATTCTGGCTCGGGTATTATTGATGCGCTTAATACTGGGTATTCTTATGCTAAAGGACGATTTGTCACTAGAATGGATGCGGATGATATTATGCCTTTAAATAAACTTGAACTTCTTTCTACCATTCTTCAAGACGCAGGTCCTGGACATTTGAGTACTGGAAAGGTTAGGTATATTAGTGAGAATGAACTGGGGGATGGATTCAAGAAATATGAAAATTGGCTGAATCAATTATGTGATAAAGATGCCCACTTTGAAGACATTTATAAAGAGTGTGTCATACCCTCTCCATGTTGGATGATGTACAAAGAGGATTTTGAATCTATAGGTGCTTTTGACAGTCAATCTTATCCAGAAGATTATGACCTGTGTTTTCGTATGTATGAAAATAAGATAAAGGTTGTTCCGTCTAGTGAGGTCTTGCATATATGGCGAGATCATGGAGCCAGAGCTTCTAGAAATGATGAAAACTATTCAGATAACAGATTTTTAGAATTGAAAGTTAAATATTTTTTGCGGAATGATTTTGGATCAGGTGAAAGCTTAATTGTTTGGGGAGCTGGCAAGAAGGGAAAGCGAATTGCTCAATTGCTCTTGGATAATGATATTGACTTTCTGTGGGTAACCAATAATGATAAAAAGATTGGTAAGCATATTTATTCCAAAATACTTACTCATCCAAAGATACTTACAGCATTTGATAAGCCCAGATCTATTATTTTGGCTGTTGCTAATGAGGATGAGCAGAATGAAATTAATGGATTTATAAAGCAATGTAATAACTCAAATACAGTCTATACTTTTTGTTAGACGTATTTGCTCTTTTTTAGCACTAGGAGCAACAGGGTTGCATAATGGAAGCACTAAAGGGAAATAATAAATGATTGCTATAATTTTTTCATTGTCATCCTGGACCGCAGTAGAAGGATCGATAATGCTAGTTTCTTCCTAATTTCGACCGTAGTGGATATACGCGCCAACCTAAGAAGTTTATATATATTATTATACAATATATAAACAACTGTAAGCGTGCGTTATAAGTTTCGGGTAGTCGTTTTCATGTCGAAGACACAACTTTAAAAAGAGCATGGCATTGCCGCTAAACAGTGGGGGACTGACCGACCATCGAAGATGTATCAGCGATAGCTGATAAGGGAAGGAACGCGTAAGCGGTGGGCTGCCAACCCATCCTGCAATGCAGGTTTCCTCATTTATGAAGCTGTCGCTTCAAACTATCTACGATAGATCATTCAGTCACATTCGCAGTTTAGCCTTTTTAGCGGCTTGATTTCTTTGGTTCGTTTCTTCATCAAGGAAGAAATGAACGCCAGTCGCGGCGAGCGACAATAATCATTTGAAAATACAAACTTCATTATTAACCTACATTCAGTAAAGGAAATGTGTGATTTATACATATGAAAAAATAATATATTAATAAATTAGCCCATATTGAGCACTAACCAGATCGAAGAGCCCGTATTGATTGAGCATTTAAATTTTTGATTTTCGGTTTGTGTACTACAGATTTTAATTTTGTGAATGGTCGCTGTTTTATATTTAGCGCAGCGTG
>Ga0256847_1000155_pt1 | contig 47233 bp, 48 predicted proteins | sample TeddybearmetaG_FD_189099 | JGI IMG/M metagenome (GOLD analysis project Ga0256847, IMG submission 189099) | Hydrothermal vent microbial communities from East Pacific Rise, Pacific Ocean - Teddybear | ecosystem: Environmental > Aquatic > Marine > Hydrothermal vents | place: Pacific Ocean: East...
ACTGGCTGGCTGGATGCAGGCGCAGGGTATAAAAAAGGGTGACCGGGTGGCCTTGTTAACACCTAACTGCCCTGAGTTCTTTGAAGCTGAGTTTGCCTGTTCAAAAATTGGGGCTATATGTCTGCCATTGAACTGGCGTCTGACCGAAAAAGAGCTTGAATACATCTTAAGCAATTCAACACCTTCCCTGCTGATTCACGATGCGAATTACGAGACGATGACCAGCAATCTGACCAAACTATGCGGCATCACCCATACCCTGGCCATGAGCTCCGATGACAAGCAAACCAGTTACGAGCAGGCCATAGCAGCAGCCCATCCTGTGGCACCGGTAGCGAGCGATCATGACGATGTTTCCATGATCATGTATACCTCGGGTACCACAGGCCACCCGAAGGGTGCGCTGATTACGCACGGTATGACCTTCTTCAATTGTGTAAATCTGGGAATACCTGCTGGCATTAGTACCAAGACCGTACAGCTTGTCGTCCTGCCTCTGTTCCACACTGGTGGGCTTAACTGTTACGCCAACCCCATACTCCACGCCGGTGGAGAGATTCTGCTTATGCGTGATTTTGAACCTGGCAGGGCGCTGCAGATTCTGGGCGACCCCGAACTTGCTGTGAGCCACTTCTTTGCGGTACCAGCACCCTTCCAGTTCATGATGCAGCATCCGGATTTTGAGACCACCGACTTAAGCCACCTGGAAGCTGCCGGAGTGGGTGGCGCTCCTTGCGCCGAAGCGATATTGACCGGCTGGATGGACCGCGGTGTACCATTAATTCAGGGCTGGGGTATGACAGAAACCAGCCCCGGTGGTATCGCCCTGGATGCTGATGATGCGCTGCGTAAAATCGGCTCGTGCGGCAAGGCTCTGTTGCACACGGAAATCAAGATTGTTGGTGATGAAGGTCAGGAACTGGCTGCCAACGAAGTTGGTGAGTTGCTGATTCGCGGCCCCAACATCACACCCGGTTATTGGAACAATCCTGAGGCCACAGAAAAATCTTTTGTGGACGACTGGCTACTCACTGGTGATGCCGCGCGCTGCGATGAGGAAGGTTTTATTTATATTGTTGATCGCTGGAAAGACATGTATATCTCAGGTGGTGAGAATGTGTATCCGGCCGAGGTGGAAAACGTAATGTATCAACTGCCAGAGGTTGCCGAAGCAGCCATTATCGGTGTACCCAGTGAGCGCTGGGGTGAAACCGGTAAGGCAATACTGGTGCTAAAACCTGATCAGTCTCTTACGCCCGACGCTGTAATTGCACATTGCCTGGCGAACCTTGCCAAATTCAAGGTACCAGCTTCGGTTGAGTTTATTGAGGCCTTACCGCGCAATGCCACGGGCAAAGTGTTAAAACGCACCCTGCGTGATATGTATGTGGACCCTTCGGAGGCTAAAATTAGTTAGGCAAGCAGCATTGCCTAGTTGTTTATTTAACCTGCTCCAGGCCTTCAAGCCCAAGAGCCTGGCGGAAAGAGTTATGAAAATGATGCAGAGCAGGTTCATTGCGCCCAAAGATAACTTCTGTTAGTAACCCGTTTTCTGCAGATTTTTGCTGATACTCACCCATCAGATAATCTTCGTGTTCAATGGTACTGCTAAAGATTTCCAGAGATCCTTCCAGTGTTTGCACTGCGTCGTCTCCTACATCTCTGTCATAAGCATTCTCTGCGGTAACTTTGGCAATACTGTCATCAATTTTTCCAGCACTGCCTTTATCTATGATTGCCTGTGTATAGTAAAACCCGATCTGAGTGGTAGAACGACCCGGATTATCCTTGTCCGGATAAATTCTTACCAGCGTGCAGGTTTCGTCACTAACCACCAGCTGAATATTGGGAAACAGATAATACAGGACGAAGGTGCCCTGCATTATGTTCCAGTCTTTCTCAGGCTTTTCTCTTAACTGGTCTATGCCTCGCGATGCAGTTACAAAGCGATGGTGACGGCCAAACTCCTTTAAGTGAAGATTATTGCCATAAAAAAGTTGCCCCAGCGTATTTTTATGCAATTTTTGAAAATGGTAGGTTTCACCAAAAGTATCGTTAGCGAGCTTCCAGTTAAGATTTTTGGTGATAGTTGTGTCACCAGCGCGAGCCAGCTTTCCCAGATCGTAGGATGCAAGTTCCTGGGCAAGTGGTCCGAGTAGCTCATCAATATTCAGCTCACCATCCGGCTGTGGGTGCACCCACAGAAATCCGTCGCGCTCTACTGCGGGCAATTCGACTAAACCATTGCATGCTTTATCGATGCTACCAAAATGATCTTCGTTGGGAATGGAAACCAGATCACCCTTTGGAGAATAACTCCAAAAATGAAACGGGCATCTAAACACACCGACCTTACCCCGGGTTTCCGACGCCACCCTAACGCCGCGATGGCGGCATGCGTTAAGAAAGGCATGAAACTTCCCGTCTTTATCTCTGGTTGCCAATACCGGCGTACCGAAGTCATCCATTGTTAAAAAGCTTCGCGGTTCTGGTAAGTCACCGGACAAACCGATAAGTTGTGGGTGGCTTTGAAAAAAAGTCTCAAATTCCTGGCTGGCCATCTGCGGACAAACGTAGGAAACCGTCGGGTTTTTATACTGAACGCCTGCATCAATGTTAATGCCGTCATCAAGCTGCTGCATAAGTTCTTTTAGAATATCGACCTGCAGTGCGTGTTCCATTGATGAATGCCTCTAATAAGTCAATATAACTACAGACTGCCATCCTGTCGCGTAGCACGCAAATACCGCACTACGCCCAAAATCGCTACCCCAAACAATATATGTACCGCCACAATAGGTGGCCAGCCAAACAAAAAGATCACATCGTTTGCCATGCCGGCTTTAAACGGCCCACCACCAAAGGCCAGGCCACGGGTACCAAAGAAAGTGTTAGCCATGGCTGGTACCGTAAAGAGCCATGCAGTGACAAGGCCTGCCCACAAAAGTATGGTAAATTCCTTTTTACTCAGACGCATGAACTGTCCGCCAAAGGCCAGGGCCATCAACAACAGGCCTTGAGTAATGGCTTCCATATGCCCCATACGAAATGCACGGGAATCACCAGGGATATCCACCTCTATATGAACAGGCAGAGGCCAAACTACTATTTCTTCCAGTAGATGAAAGAACCAGACCCAGCCAAAAAGGAGTGCAACAACAAACAGACCCAATCCATTTAGAAACAAAATGGCCTGCATGCGAGGGGCAATACCCTTATTATTTGTATCCGTCATGTTGTTCCCTGTTGGGTAGAAAGTGCTACGGGGTGGGCTTCGTTAAAGCGTGTGGTGTCCAGTTGTGCAGATTGCAGTGGATCGCGGGTATAGATTGCCGCCCAGTCCGAAGCCCACTGTGAATCTCTTACCTGGCTGGGATGATAACCTGGCTTCCAGATACGTAACCATTTGGGAATAAGCTGGCGGAAGATACGCAAAAGCACCCGTGTATGGCGCTTACGGCTCTTAAAATTATTCCAAAGGCCATCCTCGCGTAACAAACTGCGATAGCCCTGCCCGGTGCGCAAAAAGATATGACCCGTTGCATACACTAAACCCACCATCCGCCAGAAGTAGCTGCCATATAAATGCTCGAACACATCAAAGGCTACGTTTTTGTGTTCAATTTCTTCGATAAAGTGCCATAGTATTAGCGAAGCTACTGTTGAGTCAGCATCGCCAAAAAGATACTCACGATCTTCAATTAGCATATGCCCTATAGCCAGGGCCATCGACTCAAAGCCTTCTGCGTAAGCTAGATTAAACCGCAGCGACTTATCACGCTCCAGCTTTTTGTAATCCTGGGCTAGGCGTTCTTCAATAGAACTCGCACAGGCATATTGCGCACTTATGCTGTCATTGTACTTTCTGTGCTGCTGATAGTGCTGCGCTTCCTGATACACATACTGATCCAGCTGATCCTGTAGCACCGGGTCGCTAATTTTAGAACGCACTTCTCGCATGGAGCGAATAAGATAGGGTTCCAGGTATGGCATGGCCATTGAGGCAGAGTTCACTATTTGTGAAAACTCAGGTTTGTTCCGGTTCCAATGCGCGTCCGCACCCTCGGTATAATTAAACGGCATGCGGCGCAGGGTCATTCGTGCCAACAGTGCTTCGTTTAAACCCTGAGACATATTTTCGTCCAGATATTAAGAGGTGATCTCAGGATATCCCAGCTATCCATGTGCCTTCAAGATTTTTACACGCCAAAACCGATACCCCTCAAACCCTGCAAGTACCATCAAATGTCCAATTGCCGCACCTCGATCAAAGGCCACCAACACCCAGTGGGTAAATAACATAAGGCCTGCAAGATAGGCAAAACGATGCAAAAGCTTCCAGGTACGTTTAAGCCTTGTTACCGAGAAATCGTTACTGGTCGCAGCCAGAGCCAGAAAAATGAACAACGCAATCCAGCCGGTCCAGTACTCAGACAGCATGGCATCCCTGGCAATATCCGGCCATAGAGCAAGCTTAAGCATATAAACCACGGTGTGCAGGGCTGCATAGGCAAAGCTTGCAATACCAAAGTAGCGCCGGTTTTTCATCAACCAGCGTGGAAACGCTTTGCCAGGAAACATCATCGAGAGTGGAGTGACAATTAATGCCAACATAAATAGTCGCACAGATAGTTCACCGCTTGAATGAACTACCTCACCATAAAAAAGTTTTTCCTGAGCGTAGGCAATAATCAGATAGCCAAAAGGCAGGCCTAAAACCAAGCACAAAAAATAGCGATGGCGAAACATGTTCAGCAGAGCGCTCATGGCCTTTAATTTGATAGGGGGATATGCATATGTATATTGTGACAAAAAGTCACTAGTATCACTATCAACCTTCTACCGTATTATGGAGTTACTATGTACTCTCGCCTTTGTATTGCCATTTTTCTTGCCGCACTTGTGTTCCTCGGTTCTGCCTCTGCTGACACACTGTTGAACGCCAATTCTGCAAGCGCAGAGCAACTGGCAAAAATTAAGGTTCTGAGCAAAGAAGCTGCTGCTGTAATTGCAAAAGATGCTCCCTTTACAACTATCGGCACGCTCAATACGGCATTAAGCGCGTTAATGAGCGCAGAAGAACTTGAAACTCTCTATGCCCTTATGTTTATTCCTATCAAGCTCAATACAGCGTCACGAAAAGACATGTTATTGATCCCCGGCCTGGGTCCACGCATGGCACATGAATTTGAAGAATACAGACCCTATACCAGCATGGAACAGTTCAGGCGCGAGATAGGTAAATACGTTGATAACGCAGAGGTAGCCCGTTTGGAGATGTACGTTACTCTGGAATAATTTTTGTGCGAGGTAAAATTCGGGAGATGTTTTGCAGATCCTGCTCATCAACCACATGATGCGACCAGCTGTTGCCCTGAACAGCAACCACTCTTCCACCAATGCGCTCTATTGCTTCGCTTTCTTCCACCAGATTTTCGCCTGCGGATTTCAGCGCTTGTCTCAGAACAGATAAGCGGCAGGCAACCGGGCCCTGCACAATTACAAACTCCTCCCTACCAACATGCTCGAGCGAGCCGTCTGGCTTTACGCGTTTAATCACATCCGCTGAGGTCCAGCCGGGAACAGCCGCGTCTGCACCATCCTGAACTTGCCGAACCAGTCTTTCTATCAACGACTCATCTGCCAGGGGACGTGCGCAATCGTGTACTACTACTATGTCTGTGTTTTCAGATAGAGCAACCAGCCCTTTTTCCAGGGACTGCACCCTACTATTGCCACCTTCCACGCATGCATCTACTTGTAGACCAGACCAGGCAACATCACTGGGTAAAACCAGAATCACAGGGCTGCACTTCTTTTGTAACAGGGCAATAGCACGATCTACCAATCGTTGGCCACCAACACTTTCAAATTGCTTCGGTGTGCCAAAACGCTCTCCTTTCCCTGCAGCAAGCACAACGCCTGCAATGTTTAGTTGTTTAGACAAATTCCCCCTAACGATATCGTCTGTTAAGCAAAACAAACATCCAGTTTTTGCTCTGCTAACCATCCAGAGAGAAATTTCTGTTCATCGCCTAACCCGCCAATTCTATCCCGTATCATCTGCCGGGAAGTCTCTGGATAAGCGCGACATAAGAAACTCACATCCTCAGCATATATTTCTGTATGAAAGGCTTTAGCTTTCGCGTTAAACGCATCTGCATTACCCAGAACAAACGGTACGTAGGTATTTTGCATTTCGCCAAGCACAAATTGAACGAAAGGAGTCGATTCCGGAAAAGCTGCCCATTCACCCTGCCCGTCCCATTGGTCTGCGGTTTGCTCAGCCCACTGAACAACACGCTCAAATTTGGCAATGGCACGCCTGGGTACCGGATCTTTATTGGTGTGTGCTCGAAGACCACCCAGCAAAATACAGTCCACCGCACTAGGTCGAGCACCTAACATATACGGTGTAAGTGCCAACTGCGCTTCTACCGCTTGCATTATTCGCATGTATTCCGCTTCTGCCTGTTCCTGCTGGTGTTTGCTTTCTGTTCCCGTTGCCCGACAGGCTCGGGGACCCCAGTCTCTAATCTGTACGGCTGCTTCAGCATTACCGCCAGTCATTCTTTCAGATGCAAACACTGCGCACTCTTCATAGTGCCAACGATAATGCACCATGGTTCGAGCAACCCATTCATCAAAATAGTCTTCGATAATCTGTGTCAGTATACCCAGCGCGCCATTTCCATCTCTCCCTTGAGGAAACATCTCTCGACCTGGAAAGCGACCATCCAGAAGCTGTAATATTGGCGTGGTATCACCCAACATCCAGTTCTCAGGAGTTTGCAACACTGGTACCTGATGAGTACCGGAACGGTTTTCAATTTTCCCGGCTAATTCCGGTGTCTTTCTTACCCGCTCATAATCTGCCCTATAAAAAGTCAGGGCAGCTTCGAGTTTCATGGTGAACAGCGAAAAATCACTGCCATATACGGTGTAGTGTTGTGTCATAACATTGCCTCAATTTGGGGGACAGTATACTGTCCCCAGAATGTTATCCACAGCATCCGCCCGAATTGCCTGCCATGAATGCGATTTACTGCTTTCATTGCCCGCATTGCATCACGGACAAAAAGCCAGCTGCCCACGCTGCAACTACACGCTCACTATATTTCATACAAACATTGAGCACCGCCTGCTGGCATTTTCCCTTTCCGGGCTGACTTTCCTTTTCTTTGCCAACCTGTTCCCCTTTATGAGCTTTAGAGCCAGCGGACAGGAACGGGTTATTACGCTTCTGCAAAGCGTCAACACACTCGCTGACGAAGGCTCGAAACTACTGGCAATAGTTGTGCTGGTATCAATAATTACCATACCGGCATTAGTATTGCTGGCGGCCACCTATGTTTCGGCATCACTGTTACGCTCACAACTTTTACCCGCAACCAAAACAGTACTACGCTGGCTTATTCATTTACTGCCCTGGAGCATGGCGGAGATATTTTTAGTGGGCATTCTGGTCAGTTACATCAAAATTGCAGCATTGGCAGATGTTACTTTTGGACTTTCATTTTACGCCTACGCCCTGTTCAATCTGTCTCTGATAGTTACCGTCGTGAACATCGACAAACGCCAGTTATGGACGTTACTCGGAGACAAAAACTCGTAATGAACACGCCTCTGCCCTTTATCACGGCAACAGCCCAGGGCCTGGCAGCATGCCACGTTTGTACATCTGTCGGACCGGCAGAAACGCAACTATGTGATACCTGTGGCGCCCGTGTAGTTGATCGCATGAAAACCTCATTTCAGAAGACCCTTGCCTGGTTGATCACCGCAACAGTGCTATACATCCCAGCCAATTTTTTACCCATTTTGAGCACTGTTAAACTTGGCCAGGAAAGTACCAATACCATAATGAGTGGAGTAGTTGCTTTGTGGGCACATGGTTCATATCCCATCGCTATCGTTATCTTCGTCGCAAGTGTGCTTGTGCCCATTGTCAAACTAATTGTGATGGCGTGGTTATGTATAACCGTTCGACGCGCCAGCACACAGTCACTTAAGCAAAAGGCTATATTGTTTCGCTTCATTGAATTTGTTGGGCGCTGGTCGATGATAGATGTATTTGTCGTTGGCATGCTGGTCGCACTCATCCGTCTTGGTACCATCATGAGTATTTATCCCGGTGCTGCAGCACTGGCCTTTGCAGGCATGGTAGTAGCAACTATGTTAGCCGCTATAGCTTTTGACCCCAGGTTAATCTGGCATTCATATAATATGCAAAATAATAGTTCCTGGGAGCAGCCAGTATGAGTGATGCAGAACACAACCACACGGCCGTGGTGCACAAAAGTTCAAAGTTTTCTGCGATCTGGATCGTTCCAGTACTGGCAGTTCTCATAGGCGCGTGGATGGTCTATTTTAGCTGGACAAACCAGGGCCCACTTATCGAAATTCAATTCGAAACTGCCAATGGTATTCAAGCCGGCAAGACCAAAGTAAAACTCAAAAACGTTGAGCTGGGCACAGTAGAAGAAGTACGCCTGTCAAAAAACTCCACCGGTGTAACCATTACTGCACGCATGGAACTCAGCGCCAAACCACTTTTGAAAGAAGACACCAGTTTTTGGGTGGTGCGACCCAGAATTGGTATCGGCGGTATCTCGGGGCTAAATACTCTGGTGTCCGGCGCCTATATAGAATTTGTTGCAGGCACTGAAAACACCCGAAAAGCGACAAAGTTTATTGGCCTGGAAGTACCACCCGTCACTTCCGCAGGTACCGCAGGCTTGCATATTACCTTGGACAGCAGTGGTAACAGGGCATTGCAAGTAGGAGACAAAATATCCTTTCATGGACTGGTTGTGGGACGTATTGAGTACGTGCATTTTAATGGGGAGGTTAGAACCACGTACTACAACGCTTTTATTGAAGCGCCGTTCCACACTCTGATAACTACCAATACACGATTCTGGTTCAACAGCGCCCTTCGACTGGATTTTTCTGCGAATGGTGTAAGTCTGGAAGTGGGTAGCCTGCAAACCTTATTGGGGGGTGGCCTGTCTTTTGACATTCCGGAAAACACACCGAAAGGTGAAGTTATTACAAAACGGGCGTTTTTTGAAATCTATCCCCGCAAGGCCGCCATTCGGGACAAAAACTACCAGCACTCCCTGCCCTACATCATATTGGTGAACGACTCGATTCGTGGCTTACGCCCCGGCGCACCTGTTGAGTACAAAGGCATAAGAATTGGCTCGGTCATCCGCACTGACATTGATTATCCCGAGATGGTAAACCTGCTGGACGAGCATGCGCAAATTCCGGTCATGATCGAGATACAACCTGCGCGCATGGGATATACCGACAGTGAAGCAGCGGCAGAAACCGCAGATGGACGTCTGCGCGAAATGATAAGGCAGGGCCTGGCAGCAAACCTGGTTACCGGTAGTTACCTTACAGGGAGCAAATACATCGATTTGCGTAATTCAGACATCGTGCCCGATCTAGTCGAAACATTCGACCTGTATGCAGTTATACCCACGATTGGCAGCCAGTTGGGCAATATTCTGGCCCAGGTAGAAACCACGCTGGCCACGGTAAATGAAATGCCTTTGGATGAGGTAGCTATAAATGTAAACAAGCTGCTGATTGCAGGCACATCTGCGCTAACAGAAATTAAGAACTCCGCTGCCGAGCTGGATACGTTATTAGCCGACCCGCAGAGTCACGCCCTGATAGCCACGCTAAATTCTTTTCTTTCCAGCTTTGAAAATTTGGCAACCGACTTTTCAGACGGTGCTCCCGGCTACGAGGAACTTGTAAGAACGCTGCGTATTCTACAAGCCTCGCTTACTGAATTGGCGCCTGTGCTAGAGCAAGTACGAAGAGAGCCAAACAGCCTTATATTCGGGGGAGAGAGCAGGCAAGATCTGGAACCCCGGGCAGCAAACCCCAGGGGAGGTGTTCGATGAAAACAAGAAAAAATATCAGTCTGGTCTTAGGGGCCCTAATCCTAGGCGCGTGTGCATCCAACGTTGTACAGGATACCTACTACAGTTTGTCGCCTGGCAATTCGGAATACCAGGCCAGTACAACAGATGCCCAACGCAAGATTCGACTTACCATTGCACATATTACGCTGCCAAAGTTTCTGCAAAAACAGAACCTGGTCATGCAAAGCGGAGCACACACCCTTGTTGCGGCACGACATCATTTTTGGGCAGAACCCCTGGAGGATGGAATTGCCAAGGTACTCGCTCAGGAGATAATGCAAGCATCGAGCCACCTGCAAGTAGAGCGCAATTTCGGTAGATGGACCAGTAAAAGTATTTGCAGCATTAGATTGGAATTTGATGCCTTTCACCCTACAGAAGCGGGCCAGATATTAACCAGTGGACGATTCTGGTTGCAGGGCGGTGAAAATGAAAGCCCTGTTATTCAATCTTTTAGCTCAAAAGAAGACCTGCAACAAGACGGTTATTCGCAAGTGGTGGTACAGTTACGATCCTCTCTGCAACATGTCGCAACTGGTATTGTCACGTCTATTGAGCAAAGTCGTACCTGCAAATAAGCTATTGCCCCCGGCAAATTGCTGTAAAGCCTTAAGTCGAAGCCCTTGCAAGCAAGGGACACGGAGCGTATGTTTTTAGTTACTCCTGGGAGGGCTGACTACACATGCAGCGTAATACACAGCTATTACTAATATTTGTTATTTTACTGGCGAGTATTTTGTTGGGTCAGGTATTTATGCAACAGGATGATACTCGCCCGGTTTCAGACCTGCCTACGACAAAACCACCAACATCTGGTCGATCGTTGGTCGACGCACCAAACGTCTTTGTAGAACAATCAAGCCAAAATTTGGCAATAAGGAAAACCGACGCCCCTGTAGATCTATGGGTAAGGGGTACCAGCAATTTGAATATGGACATACCGGGCGCCCAGATCGATGTAGAGGGCGCAGTACAAATTCAATTTGATACCAGTAGCCTGCGTAGTTTGCAGCGTGGTGACAAGCTAGTAATTGAAATACCACAAACGGCTAAAGATTACAGTGTAAACATAGACAAAGTTGTACAGCACCCCGGAGGCATAACCGTAATTCAGGCGCGACAAGATGATGACGTTAGACTGATTATGACCCTGGGTCAAAGAAATACCTTCGCCAATCTGGCAACACTAGACGGCAACTTTGAACTGGTAGGAAACACCAGTGTCGGCTGGTTGATGCCTGCAGAAAATATGGACCCTAATCTGGACCCCTCGATACCCGATTTTGTTGCACTGCCAGCGAGACGTGTACAAAGGCAAACTCCAACAAAAAGACAGAGATTAAATTAGGACACAATCATGAAAAAATACTGGTACGGATACCTGTCTTGTTTGAGTGCAATTACATTTTCGCTTAACATCGCACATGCCGACGTCGAGCTGATATGCCCCTGCAGTTACAATACAAGCGGACCAACTTCAGTTATAACCACCGCAGGTATCCGTAACACCGGCGACTCGACTACCAATGCGCTGCGTATAGCAGGCGTAGCAATACCTGCTTCAGACCCAAATGGAGCGGGGATCCTCATAAGCGCAGCGCGTTTCGCGCAAACACTCGCTGTAGGAGCGTCCTTTCCCCAGGGTACTGCCACAGAAACCGGTCTGGTATATGCAGAAACCGCCGACAACTTCCACATCTATCTGCAACTGGATGAATTTATTAATGGTGCGTGGGTATTTCAGGATACGATACGTATGGAACCCATTCAGATGGTAAGCCGCTTTGGTGGCTCATCCACAAATATAGGCGTAGATGAAGCGGATGGTGCTTTTTTTCTCGAAGGTACTGCCACGGCAACAATAGATGGCAACTCTATAACGGTAGAGTTACCACCCATTGTCAATTCATCCACAACATTTACTTCAGGTAATTTGACACTGGATCTGGATACTTTTAATGGACCCCAACTTTTTGGGCTATCTTTTATTGCAGGTACAACAGTAGATCTTGAAGTGACTCTGGCACCCGGCGAGCGCACCAATGCTGCCAGTCTAACGTTTCCGTATACAAACCCCAATTCGCCTGGTTTTGACTACATCCACATATCCATACTGGACAATTCCCAGGCTTTTCCAATTCTGTTATGGCAGGCTGTAATCGCACCTCCGGGTGATCCGATAATGGCGAGAAGCTTTGCTCTGAATTCGGTAGATACGCTTACCGACAGTGATATGGACGGGGTAAGCGACTTTAACGAAAACCTGCAGGGCACAAACCCACAGGACAATTCCAGCACACCCGGAACCAGCACTATCGACCTGTTGATTCTGTATACCCCCTCGGTAGATACGCTTTACGCAGGGGAACCGGATGCCCGCTTTATTCAGGAAGTTGCCTTTGCAAACCAGGTACTTACTGATAGTGGGGTTAACGCACAGTTTAGAATAGCGGGCACAGCAGAAGCCGATTTTGATGACACAGAATTAAACGGTGAGGCTCTGAATGCAATGCGGGATCAGACCGGACCGTTTTCGAACCTTGCAGCCATGAGAACAGAAGTAGGCGCCGACCTGGTCGTGTTCTTCCGCCCCTTTGTACCAGGGTCAGGAATCTGTGGTCTCGGAACGCTGCCCAACATAGGCAGCGACGGAGATTTTGCCTTTATAGACCCCAACATCATCAACTCAGTAGTCAACGCAAACTGCCGAGACACTGCCTTCACCCATGAACTAGGCCACAACATGGGGCTTGCACACTCTCCCCGCGGGCCGGCTGGCACTAAAGGCACTTTCGACTGGTCACGCGGGCATGGGGTAGATTCTGTGTTTTATTCGATAATGGCCAACGTAACCGAATATCCTGGTTCGGATCAGTCCCTTGTATTTTCAAACCCCGCGCTGAGCTGCATGGGACAAGCCTGTGGAATAGATCGCAGCGATATAAACCTGGGTGCAGATGCTGCCCTGTCATTAAATACCGTGCGTTTTCAGTTTGCTGCTTTTCAGCAGAATGACAACGATGCAGATGGCGACGGTGTACCAGACAATGAGGATGCCTTTCCCAACGATCCCAGCGAAAGCGTGGATAGCGACAATGACGGTATCGGTGACAACGCAGATACGGATGACGATAACGATGGCATGCCAGATGATTACGAAACTGCCAACGGTCTCGACCCACTCTCAAATTCTGATGCGGGCGAAGATGCTGATAATGATGGTGCTACTAATCTGGAAGAATTTCTGGCCGGTACCGATCCAAACGATGCGGACAGCGTAGAAGCATGTGCACTGGATGACGCTGTACCACCCCTGCCATCCGGCTCTGCACTGGGCATAGAAAAACTGTTATATATCGCAAACCCCGGCAGCAACATTACCCAGCAGACATTCCTGCGTTTTATTAACCCCAACAACAGCCCGGCATCTGTTGAAGTGTATGGCATTGACGACACCGGTGTTCGCAGTAAAAACCCGCCCCTCAGCTTCACACTGCCAGCACAGGGCTCTCTTCAGTTTAATGCTCAGGATCTGGAAAATGGTAACGCAGGCAAAGGCTTAACCAGCCACCTGTGTAATGGTGCGGGCAAATGGCAGCTTATTATTCGCTCGAATGTTGCAGTTCAGGTAATGGGCCTGATTAGAACACCAGATGGTTTTTTAACCAGCCTGAATGACGTGGTGCCGAGTTCGGGTTCCGTTAACAATGTATTTTTTGCCAACCCGGCAAGCAACACCAATCTGCAAACCTTTCTAAGAATTGTTAACACCTCAAGCGCTACAGGTGCAGTTACTCTGTCGGGTATTGACGACAATGGTGCAAGCTCTGCTGGCACCATCAGCTTTACAATGGGACCTTTTGAGTCAAAGCAGATAAATGCACAAGAACTGGAAGGTGGTAGCCTGCCAAAAGGACTGGTGGGCAGTTTAGGCAGTGGTGTTGGTAAATGGCGCATCACAGTAACTTCAGCACTTGCCCTGAAAACCATGAGTTTAATCCGTACCCCGGACGGATTTCTCACTAACCTTAGCGGCATGGTAGATGAAACCGGCACTGGTGACTTTGTTATTTACTTTGGCAATCCTGCCAGTGAGACCGGTAAACAAACCTTTCTGCGTATTATAAATACCAGCAACTCAACTAACACAGTGACCATGGCAGCCATAGATGATGAGGGCAGCGCAGCTGCCTTAGGTAACATTACCTTTACGCTGGGACCAAACGCGTCACTACAAATGAATGCCGAAGATCTGGAAAGTGGCAACGTTGGCAAGGGTCTCAATGGCATGTTTGGCGATGGTACGGGCCGCTGGCGTATAACGGTTAGTGCCACAATGAATATCCAGGTTATGAGTCTGGTGCGTACGCCGGATGGCTTTTTAACAAACTTAAGCCGTACCACTCCCAAAGCAGGCGATACCAATACGGTATATTTCTTTAATCCTGCGAGTAATGTTAACCAGGTGAGTTCGCTGCGCATTATTAACGACAGTGATCTTGCTGCCTTTGTTACCATTTCAGGTATCGACGATAATGGTAATCCGGCGCCGGATGGTGATGTAACGCTTATCCTTCAAGCGAAGTCAGGCATAGCTATTACCTCCCAGGATCTGGAAAATGGCAACATACCGCTGGGCCTTGTTGGAGCTTTGGGCAACGGAGTCGGCAAATGGCGTCTATTCGTCGTTTCAAGCTCCGACCTCAAAGTTCAAGCGCTAATGAACACGCCCAGTGGCTTTCTCACCAACTTAAGCCGGGCCGCGGAATAACCAGCATGCTAATGGAAATTGATCGTTACCAGCTGGCGGTGCCAGATGCCAGCGCTGTGGTAGAGCGCTGGCAACGACTTTTAGGCGCCGAAATACAATCCACCGACCGGCTCTCCTTGCTGGGGGCTAAACGTACTTCGATGCGCATCGCTACCGGGATAGTAGAGGTGCTGGAGCCTGATGGTAACGGTGTAATAGCCGATGCGATCAAGCGTCGCAAGGGCGCGCATCTTTTTTCAGCCGGGGCAAGCTGTGCTGACCTTACGCAAATGACAGGCCATCTGGAATCGAACAACTACCCCTACACGCAGGAAGGGAAGCAACTGTTTGTTGTAGGCGAGGAGATTGGTATTCCCGGCTTACGCCTGGTTCTCTCTACACAGGAAGCCCGGACAAAAGTGGGTAATCTGGATTTTTTATACGAAGCCACAATACTGGCGCAGCATCCAACCGAACTAACGACGCGTTTTGCGCAGGTTTTTGCACTGGATGCCCAGGAATTCGTTTCAATTGATTCACCCCGGTTTGGATACGACGGAACGCTCACCCTGTTTCGTGAGAACCTCCTGCATCGCTTTGAAGTAATAGCCCCGCTGGACAAAGATAAAACCATGGGGCGTTTCTTTTCAAAAGTAGGTGCCTGTCTTTATATGGGCTTTGCTGAAACCGCAGACATATGGAAAATAGAACAGACCCTTAAAGAAAGCGGTGAGGGCTATACGGTCGATCGGCCTGCGGATCGCAGCGATGCCTTACCAGCAGATCAGCTTTGGCTGCATCCGGCAACACTGGGTGGCATGATGTTGGGGCTGTCCCGACCGACTATGGCCTGGCGCTGGTCGGGTCATCCCGAGCGCGTGAGGCCTCTTTAAAACTAATCCAGCACCTCAACCGTCACTGTTTTCTCTTCAATTTCGTCTTCCGCGCAAAATAGAACTACCTAACAACTTCCCCACGAACCAGTAAAAACAAGGTCTAAGCTTTTTCTAAGGCGGCTCTCGGCCATACTTCAGAAAACTCAAAGGACTTTTTCCCCGGCAGTCGCCACCGTCTACTCATCGCGGCACGGTCTGACCCACGCACTAGACAGATACAAAGTGTTCCCACCGTAGCGTGACTATTACTTACCAAATGAATTGGAGATAGACATGAAATTAAGCGAAACAAATTCAATGGGTTCTCGTCGCCGCCGCAACTTGTTTGTGGCAGCTCTGGGCCTTGCAGGTTTATTGAGTGTACCTGTACAGGCCCACGAGACTTTTAGCAAAGAAACCGCAAGCCATTACGCGATTTCAGCAAGCGCAGCGAAACGCATGGTGCGCACCTATCTGAGTGAAGCTGGTTACACCCGTTCACTGAGAGCGGGCGGCGCACAAATTAAAAAAATACGATTGCAGGACGGTTACTACGCGGTGCAGGTAATTCTGCGCAATAACAGCACCACCAGCAGCACCAAAGCCAGCGTATTCGTAAACGCACACACCGGTATGCTGAGCTACAACCCAGGCGGTATAAGCCCTGCCGCCACTACCATTGCCAGTAAGTAGCGCTCTCTAGAAAGAGGACCGGCACTGCAGGGCTCGCCATGTAGTGCCTTTTTTTATTCCACAAAAGCGCCCGGTTGCATACACTGGCTCTATGTTGCAAAAATTTGACCGCTACCCGCTTATGTTTGGTCCTACGCCTATAGAGAAACTCGCGCGCTTATCAGAGCACCTGGGCGGAACGGTTGAATTATATGCCAAACGCGAGGACTGTAATTCCGGGCTGGCATTTGGTGGTAATAAAATTCGCAAACTTGAGTACCTGATTCCCGATGCCATCGCCAGCGGTGCTGATACCCTGGTAACGATAGGCGGTGTGCAATCCAATCACACACGCCAGGTCGCAGCAGTAGCCGCAAAGATTGGCATGAAGTGCCGCCTGGTGCAGGAAGCATGGGTTCCCTTCCAGGACGCTGTTTATGATCGGGTAGGAAACATCCTGATGAGCCGCGTTATGGGAGCCGAAATTGAGCTGGTCGAGGAAGGCTTCGATATTGGAATTCGCGAAAGTTGGCTTAGGACGCTTGAAGATGTAAAAGCAAAAGGCGGTGTACCTTATGCCATTCCCGCAGGCGCCTCTACCCACAAACTGGGTGGTCTGGGTTACGTAGGCTTTGCAGAGGAAGTACGGGAACAGGAAGCAGAGCTGGGCTTTAAATTTGATTTTTTTGTAGTGTGTACCGTCACAGGATCTACCCACGCAGGCATGGTAGTAGGTTTTGCCAAAGACGGACGTGCATCGCAGGTAATCGGCATCGATGCGTCAGCGACACCTCAGCAAACCAGAGTCCAGGTGCTTGATATAGCCCGCAATACCGCAAAACTAATTGACTTTAAAAAGGAATTTACTGAGTCAGATGTAGTCTTGAATGAGGATTACGCCTATCCGGTTTATGGTGTTCCATCCGAGGAAACTAACGAAGCTATAAGGTTGTGCGCCCGCATGGAAGGCATGATGACCGACCCGGTATACGAAGGTAAATCCATGCAGGGTCTAATAGATCTCACCCGCAGTAATTTTTTCCCGGATGGGTCAAAAGTACTCTATGTGCATCTGGGCGGTGTTCCGGCAATTAATGCCTACAGCTATATCTACCGCAATGGATAAACACGAAAAATACATTAGCGAATGTTACCAGCTGGCTGAGCGCTCGGTTCACAAAGGTAATCATCCTTTTGGAGCCCTGCTGCTCTTACACGACCAGGTAGTTCTAAAGGCTGAAAATACCATAGCTACAGACCGGGACATAACCCGACATGCCGAGATGAACCTGGTGAGCAAGGCGGTGCAAAACCTGAGCGTGAGCGATCTAGGCAAGGCTATCCTGTATACCAGCACAGAGCCCTGCGCCATGTGTACTGGCGCTATTTACTGGGCAGGGATACGTAATATTGTCTATGGTTGTTCCGCCCAACAACTTGGCAAGATTGCCGGAGCCACCTTTGTGGTGCCCTGTAAAGACCTGCTGGTGTATGGTGAGGAGCCAACCACAATTACCGGTCCATTGCTGGAAAAACAAGGTGCAGACTTGCATCAAAACTTCTGGCCGAAGCTATCAGGAAATCCATAATGCGCAGCTTTACAATTACCTTCTTCGTCATGCTTACGCTCAGTCTCACTTCCTGTGCCACCTTAAGTGAAGATGAGTGCCTTGCCATGGACTGGGCGCTTATTGGCTTTGAAGATGGCGCAGAAGGCTTTCCACCACAACGCATAGGCCAGCACCGCGAGGCCTGTGCCAAATTTGGCGTCACCCCGAATACACAGGCTTACAGACGGGGCCGGGACGATGGACTGCGGGAATATTGCAGGCCCGCAAACGCGTACTCTGTGGGTATGGATGGAAAAGAGTACAAGGGCGTTTGTCCTTCCAGTATGGCAGATGCTTTTTCAGATGCCTACGAAGACGGGCGGCACCTGCATCAATTAAAGGAAACTGTGCAACACACCAACTCAGAAATCACCACAGATGAAAGCCGTCTGGACAAAAATGAGCGAAGCTTAGTTAAGCTGGAAGAAAAGCTGGTTAACGGTAACAACACTACCGAGGAGCGCCAGAACCTGGTAGTTGCCAACCGAGAGCTTGCAGAGGAAATTGGCCATCTGCGCCATCACTTGCGAGACCTGCAGGTACGTCTGGCGCGTGAGGAGTACGAACTGGCGCTGTATCGCAACACGCATCACAACAGTTACTAGCTTGTGGCAAGCTCGTTCTGAATTTCCTTTAACTTATCTTCTGTAAGTGGGTAGTTCCATAAAAGCGGAATGGCAACGAACTTAAACAAAGCAGGTACAATCGAATACAAGCAGGCAAGCCACAATAAGGCGGAGAAAGAATTAGGTGCGCTAATGGGATCTGCCAGCGAGTTAAACCCAACTATCGTTGCTACCGTAGTGCCAACGACAAGCCCCAGGGCGTATGCCAGTTTTCGTGTCATGGTCCAGATAGAAAAGTAAACTCCGCCCTGGCGCTTACCTGTTTGCGCACTGTCCAGATCAATCACATCTGCAGCCATCGCATAGGGTAGCGCGCTAAGTGCGCCGATAGCGCTGCCTTTGAGGCACATAACCCCTATAAAAAAGGCAAACTTGCCAGTGGGTATGCCATCGAATCGCTCGTGCAAACCGGCCAGCCAGGAATCCGGTAAAAAGGACAGCACCCGGGTTAACTGGAAAGAGTCGAACCATTCCTGCGGGGCAATGGCAATAAGTGGTATTAAGCAGGACCACAATGCATACCAAAATATCGCCACCATGGTCGCACGATGTTTACCTATCTTGCCGGACAACCAAAACCATAAAGGGATAGCCACAATTTGGGACAGGAAATAGGGCGCCAGGTAAAAACCGTACAAATCTCCAGCCAACAGCACATGCTTAACAAAAAAGAAGCTTAGAGAATTGGTCATAGCTGCACCAATACTCGAAAACAGAAAGATGATAATCAGTTTTCGATAGGGATCATTGTTCCATACAATTCTGAAAGTTTCTTTTAGTGGAAGCCTTGGGGACTTTAGTTCTTTGACAGGATATTCAGGAACCACAGCCAGCATGTTAAACACCAGAACCGGCATAATGAAGATTAACGCTATGCTCAAAAAATAAACGCTGTCTGAAGGTTTGGTGTAGCCCCAAAAAATAATAACTGCCGGCATGGTGGCAGCAATTAGCGAGCCACAGACAGAAAATGCCTCTTTCCAGCTCATTATAAGAGTGCGCTCGTGATAACCATGGGCCAGTTCTGCACCCCAGGCGGAGTAAGGCACATCTTTAATTGTCGCACCCACATACATCAACAACAGGGCACCAAGCAGGTAGGGGTAACCAGAGTTCATGCTTATACCCAGCACGGTGATTTCTGTGAACTCTATGGGTGGTACCCATAGCAACCAGGTACCCAGCATAAAAATGGGCATGCCAATAAGAATAAAAGGTTTTCGACGCCCCCAGCGAGTTCGTAAACGGTCTGAGTAGAAACCGATAAGCGGATCGGTAAGCCCGTCGAAAACACGTGACAGTGCGAGTACCAGACCTACAAACCCAAGACTCAGGCCAAACCCGGCAGAATCCGCATAAACCGGTGTGAGATAGACAGCCAGGGGTAGTGCCGTCATTGTTAGAGCCATGGCAGGCGCACCATAGGATGCTAGCCTGTAGGTGCTTAAGGACTTATGTTTCGGCATGGATGCCCTAACCTGAACGACGCTTGAATGTACTCTGCGCAGGGGGTTTCTGGCAAGTTTTTGGTTTCAGCGCGGCAATCTGCCCTGTTCGTCAGACATGGTATTGTATTGTTACAGAAGAGAGGATGGGTGTTTGTTGTTATTACAAAAAATAGTTGCCTGGGCAATGTTACTTGCCGGTATATCTGTATTCCTCATCCGGTTTATTCATGCTGGTCCCTACGCCATGCCACATCAGGGAAACTTACTGGCTGCAATTGTGTCTCTCCTGATAGGCCTGTGGTTAATTCGGTTCTGGTTTAACGATAGTAAATTGAATAGCGGGGCACGCTGGCTTGCTGTTGCTATCAGCCCTGTCGTACTGTTTTTTACGCTGTATGCCGTATTTGCCGAGGTAGAGGAAACCGTCACACTGAGGGTAAATGATCCAAGCGGAAACAGTGTTGATCTAAGGCTGTGGATAGTAGATATCGAAGGCCGGGTTTGGGTCACAATGCACCGAGAAAAGGCAGACGCGCATGGTCTTGCTGGTGCCAGGACAGAACTGTTACGCCATGGTGTTTTTCGATGCGTTATCAGCACCCAGTTTGATAATCGCACCATCGTTAATGCAGCGCATCATGCCCGACATAAAAAGTATGCTACGCAGAGAGTCGCAACGCTTGCGGGAATGTTTGGAGAAAATGCGGGAGCCAACACTGTGGCCCTGCGTCTGGACGATTGTTCAACTAACTAAACAGTATATCTAGTTCTGGAAGTAATACTGTTTGGGCGTAGTGCCCATAGCCTGCTTGAACATAGTTATAAATGCACTGGGGCTTTCATAACCAACTTCAAGTGCAACGGTGTTTATTGCCCGTCCACTGGCAATTAGTTTCAGTCCCTCCAGCAAGCGAACCTGTTGCCGCCACTGCCCAAAAGTTAAACCCGTCTCTTTGCTATAGATGCGCTCTATCGTTCGACGGCTAGCCCCAACAATACTGCAAAGTCGAGTTAGAGTGGATTTGTCTGCCGGATTTGCCTGAACAAAAACGGCCACTTTTATGGCCCTGGCATCTCGAGGCATTGGCAATGACAGGGGCATGCTAGGCAGAGCTTTAAGTTGGTCAAGAAGGAAATCCAGCAAATGTGTATGCAGCGCATTTTCTCTGTCCAGTACACCTGCGTCACAGGTGTAGGGAATAAGCTCACGTAAAAGTGGTGAAACCTGCAATACACAACAATCCCGCGGTAGGTGCCTGCAAATATCCGGGTGCAGGTAAAGCGTTCGCATATACACAGCTCCCGTCATTTCAATTGCGTGTTCAATATTACATGGAACCCACACGGCGCGGTGTGTAGGCACAACCCACACCCCAGAATGGGTAGTTATGCTCATTACTCCCTCACAGGCAAATACCAGCTGACCCCACGTATGGCTATGCGCTGCGAGCGTACTGCCAGCGTTATAACGAAGTGATAAACTGCGAACTACACCCGGCATAAGCCTATATACCCTTTGTTATATGCTCCAGCGCCTCAGCTTCGTACTGTATTGCACTTAAAATATTACCTTCGGTATCTTCAAAAGTAATTATTTGTCCAACCGTGGGAATCTCTCCTGAAAACCTGATCACCGCGCCGAGTTCTTGCAGCAAACCTTTTATCTGATTAATATCCTGCACACTTACCGTGCACGTAAAACCAGTCGTACCCTGATTAAGCAGCTCTACGTGCCGTTTTTCCAGTGCACCCGCTATTCCCGGATTATCTGGTGTTCCGGTGAGTATTCGATAAAAATCCGGTGGCCCCCAGGCCTCAAATCGCCAACCAAATAGCTGCTCATAGAATAAACGAGCGCGCTCCACGTCCTCTGCATGAATGGCAAAATGCAGTACATTATTGGCGTGCGGGCCTTCTTTCATAAGCTTTCTCCTCCAGACAGCAAGCAGTATAAGTCAGCATTATATGACGTTATATCATTATTTTGACATAATATATCTAGTTTGCGCCACAAAAAATGTCCACATGATCCGGAAGCCAATAAATCATTGTTATAAGGCACAGGACCCGTAAGGTACTGCGATGTCATTCAATCAGTTGGGTTCAGAATTACCAAAACGTGGAAATCGTTTCACCGCAATGTTGGGTCGTGGACTCTTTAAAGGTATGGGCTGGACGCTGGAAGGGGAGTTTCCCAATCAGCCAAAAATGATCGTAGCTGTTGCTCCACACACCTCAAACATAGATTTTCTTTTGGCTGCGGGTGTTTTTCTGGGCCACGGTTTACACGTGTCCTATCTTGCTAAACAATCCCTGTTTAAGTTTCCCCTGGGCTCACTAATGTCTGCGCTGGGAGGCATTCCCGTGGACCAGAGGTCGTCCCAAGGCCTGGTTGGTCAGCTGACAGAACGCTTTAACAGCACTTCCAGGATGGTATTAGGCATCACTCCGGAAGGTACAAGGGGTAAGGTGCAGGAATGGAAAAAAGGTTTTGCCATGATTGCGCAGGCCACTAACGTGCCTATTCTACCTGCCATCGCAGACTATAAATCCAAAATTGTACGCCTGGAGAAACTGATAACCGAAGTGCACGATACCGACTACGTAATGCGTACAATGAAAAGTTTAGCAGCGAACGCAACTCCACGTTTCCCCCGTAAATATCTGGACTCTAAGTACAACTAGGCCGCACTGCGCCACTATTTCCATTCATATCTTCCATCCACATCAATTTTTTTGCCGTACCTGTGCATCCAAAGGTGTGTTTTGCTGCATCTGTGTAAAAGAGGCAACAAATGCCAACAGTCATATACGAGGAGTTTTTAAAATGGGACCGGAAATCGTAATTCCATCAATGTTATTTATCTGTCTCACACTGGCGATAGTTCTGCCCATTTTTTTCAGGTATCGATTCAGGGCCGAAGTACAAACCACTGTGCGTTGCGCGATTGAGCGCGGCCAGGAGCTGACCCCGGAAATACTGGAGCGCCTGGGCGAAAGTAAAAAGCCAAAAAATGCCGATCTGCGAAAAGGCATCATGTCTCTCATGGTGGCTATCGGTATCGCAACTTTTGGCTACTTTGTGGATATTGATGACGAGGAAGTAGGAAATGTATTCCTGGCTATTGCCTGTATTCCCGCCTTCGTTGGTATCGCCTATATGATATTGTGGAAGCTGGACAGCGATAAAGACAACTAACATTGGTCCCGTCGCAAGCTATAGATCGCAACAACCTGAGTGACCTGCAATTAGTCGCCCAGGTTGTTGCGGTTCAAAATAAACCGGCTTTTAGTGAGCTGGTACGACGATATCAATCACCGTTGCGTAATTATCTGCGCCATCTAACAAACAACCATGCAACAGCGGATGATCTTGCCCAGGAAACGTTTATAAAAACCTGGGAAAAAGCCCACACATTTTCAGGTAAAGGCAGTTTCAAAGCCTGGTTATACAAAGTCGCCTACAACCAGTTTTTACAGGGCTTGCGTAAGATCAAGCGCGACCGAATCACAGATATCAGTGAAGAGCAGGCCAGCGTAGTAGAATTTCAACATGCTGCCAAACTGGATGAAAATGCTCCGGACCTGAATCGTTTTTTGGAAGTTTTAAACCCAAATGAGCGCATGACAATGGTTTTGGCCTATGCGCACGGTATGAGCCACGCAGAAATTAGTGAAGTAAGCGGGCTACCAGTGGGCACGATAAAATCACATATAAATCGTGGTAAGCACAAGATTCAGGAAACTTTTGATCTAAAAGAACATACAATACACAAGGCAAGCTAAGGGAGTTTGAACATGGATGATTTCATGGACACACTATTAAAAAAAGAATTTGTACTGGCGGAGATTCCGGATGCAGGTTTTAGCGAGCGTGTTATGCAGGGTGCTTTTCAAGGCAACCGAGAACGTATAGCACTAATTGTCGGAGGCGTTCTTGCAGGCACTCTGATTGCACTGATTTCTGTTCCAGACATTTTTGGTATCTTAAGCGCGCAAATCAGCAGTCTTTCTCAAGCTGGAATTCAGACAATTTCTATCCCCGAAAGCCAACCCTGGATCGCCCGAATAAGCCAGATGATAAACAACCAGGCAAGCATCCTGGCTGCGCTCTGCGTGGCCTTTCTGGCGCCTGTATTTCTGCTGGTACTCGAGGAATAATCCTCTGCGCACAGGGTATTACCCCAAGATACTATTAGCAGTTCTAACGCTGCCATATCTGTTGCTGGGCCCTGTATATGGGCAGACATCTGCATTTGAAAAGCTGGCTACCAAACAACAGGCCAATATGCGCAAGGCTATACAGCTTATACAGACACATGAGTATACCCTTGCCCGCAACTATCTGGATGCGGTACTTATTTCCCCCTTTATCAGCAATGTACAACGCTCCAGAGGGTACTATTTTCGTGGCTTTAGTTATTTTTCACAAAACCTCTTCGTTTCTGCTGCACAGGACTATGCACGCTCTCTGGATTTCGACCCTGGTAACAAATCCACTCTGTCTGCAGTAGCACATTTCTATTCACAAGGCCTGGGAACAAAAAAGGATTCTGCTCTGGCCTTTGACTTTTTTCTGAAAGCTGCCCGCGCAGGGCATCAGGTTTCACAATATCGTGTTGGCCGAGCCTACCTGGAAGGTCTTGGAGTAGAAGCCAACAGAAAAAAAGCACGCTACTGGTTTGAAACCAGTGCAAACCCGACATCACCCAGTGATAAAGAATATCCACCGGCCATAGTACAACTTGCAGCTATCTATCGTAGCGAAACAGAACCAGATGTTTACAAAGCAGAAAACCTCTATCAGCAAGCTGTTGCCTTAGGTTCAACGGATGCCCTGGTAGGCCTGGCTTACATGCATTTGAACGGGGAGTTTAGTGCAGTTACCACTGAGGCTCCGAATCTGGACCTCGCAGCAGACTACTTTCGTCAGGCAGCCGGCGCCGGTTCACCTGCCGGGCAGGCAGGGCTAGGTTACATGTATCAAACCGGTCGGGGACTTAATATGAGTACGCAAGAAGCCGCAAAGTGGTACAAACGGGCCGCGAAAGCAGGCAACGGCTTTGCCCAGTTGCGTCTGGGGGAAATAAGCCTTGGAAACCGTTCGTTTAAAAATAGTCAGGTCGCGCTTTCCTGGTTTCAGAAAGCTGCCAGCCAGGGAATATTGAATGCTCGAAATTCCCTGGCCTGGCTGTTAGCAACCTCAAAACACGCGGCATTGCGAAATGGTAATCAGGCTACTGAAATAGCAAGGGGTGTTGTCGCAGAAAGCATCACGCCGAGTTATCTGGATACACTGGCAGCGGCATTGGCCGAAAAAGGGGATTTCGATGCGGCTATAGCCATGCAGAAACGTGCAATAGAGAACCTGGAAAAACCCGACGGCACGAGCGGTGACAAATTTAGGGAACGATTGGCTGCCTATCAAAAGCAAAAACCCTGGCGAGACTAGTTAATAATGCGAACGGTGCACGTACGTACGACCTATCCTGTGTGACCATGGGGGATGATAGACAGATCAGAAAGCAGATTAATTCAGAAAGATCTGGAAAACCGCAAACATTTCTCCAAACGTACGCCCAAACCTTACGAACCACGCCCTGCCCCAACACCTGCTGAGGATAAAGCAGAAAAAACTCTCCACTAATCTGAATACACCAGATTCATATATTGACCCGGAATTGTTCTCGGGGTTAACTAGTTGATTATGACTACCCCAAAAAAAAACAGTACCAAAAAAGTTACCAGTAAGGACGCTCCAACACTGGATTTTGAAAGCACTCTCAGCGAACTGGAAGATCTGCTTGAAAAAATGGAAACCGGTGAGCTAAGTCTGGAAGCATCCCTGGACGCATTCGAGCGCGGCGTAAAACTAACACGAGCCTGCCAGGCGACCCTGAAGAAGGCCGAGTTACGTATACAGACCCTTACAGAAGAAAACCAGGATATTGTACCCGTAGAGCCAGAATCGGGTGAAGACTAAGTAAGCCGTCTCTGGTGAAAGAACCCTCCCACACAAATTTTGAAGTGCTGTTAAGCACTATCGAAAATGCTTTGAAGCAGCGCCTGAAAAGCAGCGCCAGTCACTCCGAGAATACCAGCGCGCATAAAAAACTGCTGGAGGCCATGTCCTATTCTGTTCTGGGAGCGGGTAAACGCCTGCGACCTTTACTGTGTTGCGCTACCAGCATCGATCTTAACAGCACCTACACTACCGTTCTTCCAGCGGCCTGTGCACTTGAATTTATTCACGCGTATTCACTCATTCACGATGACCTGCCTAGCATGGACAACGACAAACTACGCCGAGGCAAGCCAACCTGTCATATTGCATTCGGCGAGGCTGCTGCAATACTTGCTGGTGATGCTTTACAAGCTCTGGCTTTCGAAATACTGGCCAATGCAGAATCTATAAATTCGAGCACACGCATCCATTTAGTCCAGATTCTCGCCCGAGCCGCTGGTTCAGTGGGTATGGTCGGCGGTCAGTGCTTTGATATGCAGGCGACCAACACAGTTATTGGGTTAAGTGCTCTGGAACAACTGCATTCGGAAAAAACCGGTGCCTTAATAAGTGCAGCCGTGAACATGGGTGCTATTTGTGCCGGCGCTGACCAGAACTGCCTTAACACACTGGATGCTTTTGCCCGTAAACTCGGACTCGCCTTTCAGGTTGTGGATGACATTCTTGATGAAACACAGTCGACAGAAGTACTGGGTAAACAAGCCGGGGCGGATCGCAAATTAGGTAAAAACACCTTTCCATCTCTCATGGGGCTGGAACAAGCACAAAATTATGCAGTTAAGCTGGAAAAAGAATGTTTTGACTTATTGTCGCAGCTCGGTTTGCGGGACGGCTATCTGGCAGCACTCGTTACACGTATTATTCATCGGGCGTCCTAGTTTACTGCTCGATTGTTAACACACCATTCTCGTTACGCATTGTAACCTTGGACAGAAAGGACATACCTAACAATACTTCGACAGGATAACTGCCAACAATTATCGCCGCTTTAACATTACGTACACGAATACCACCCACTTCTAGTTCATCAAGTTCGACAAAGTAGGATTTTGCCTCTCCACTGGCCGTGAGAACTATTCCCTGTTCGGAGCTGGACAGATAATTAATACCCATCGCGCTGGCGTGTACCTCGCTCATTGCAACGACCGAGGCGCCTGTATCAACGAGAAAGTTGACCGAACGACGATTGATGCTGCCAAGAACGCGAAACTGGTCAAATTTATCCGGCAATATGGAAATACTTGCCTTGCTTACAGGCTTAAATCCTCCGCGCATTCCAGTAGACAGGGTCAGTCGGTATTCTTCGCTGCCAAGACGCACCAGAGCATAGTCTGCATTGGCTGCAACAAGGTGTACTCCACCCTCTGTTGTTTCTCCAACACGTAACAAAAAAACCTTTCCCTGATGTTTCAGCATGGCTCGATCTTTAAATAGACCAACCGCTTCTACCGACGCCATTATCGGAACAGAAAAACCAAAAAATAGCACAAGTGCAAGCCTGGGAAAGTACCGCCTGAAACCAACTTTTGTTTTACCCTTCAACATAAATCGCGCTCCTAAAAAACTACAGGGCAGAGAACCACAGGCAATAATACTCAAATTACGATGTACCTGAGTCGCCAATACAGGAAACTGGGCGTTAACGCACAAACCACCCGAGAACTTCGTTCACGATCAGGACCGGGTTTTAGAAACAAAGTGCTGGTAGCCTTTTTCGTCGATAGTTACCCGATTACCATGGAGATAAAGTCGCACGCCGTTGCCACTTTCAACCCGCCCGATAACCTGTACCGGAATATTTTGCTTTAACGCAATAAGCCGAACCTTTTCAAAAAGTTCTTCCGCTACTGTAAAACACAGCTCGTAGTCATCACCCGTCACAATGGCACGTTCGACTTCGGTTCCAGGAAAACAGGGAACATTCTCCAGCTGGATCGCCAGGCTAACAACACTGGCTTTAGCAAGGTGCCCTGCATCTGCCACAAGGCCATCAGAAACATCTATAGCAGCCGACACAAGACCCACCAGCTTCTGGCCGAGGGCCAATCGAGGTTGCGGCATGTAATACTGCCGAATTGGCAAACAATCGTCATCAGCAGGTAGATCTTCCAGGCGCTGCAATGACCAGTCTTCTTCAAAACGGGGATGTGCAAGTGCAAGGCCAGCACCTCCGACACTCCCCGTTACGCAAAGCAACTCGCCGGGTTTTGCACCGGAACGCATCATGCTGGCTACCTTGTCTACCAGACCATGCACGCTAACGGATATGCTTAGCGGCCCGCGGGTAATATTGCCACCGACCAGGGGACAGGAAAACTGAATGCAGGCTTTACGCACACCCTGGCAAAAAGCGTCTATCCAGTCTGTATCGATGTCGGGTAGTGTCATTGCCAATAGCGCATGGGAGGGTTGGGCACCCATAGCAGCCAAGTCAGACAGGTTTACCACCATAGCGCGATAACCCACCAGGTCACCTGAAGCATGTGCGGGAAAATGCCGATTTTCAACAAATGTATCTATAGAACTAACAAGATCGAAACCGGGAGCTACCATCACCTGCGCGCAATCGTCACCTGGCCCCGCAACAACGGCTTTACCGTGGGTGGCAGGCCCTAGCTCCGATACAATTCGATCGATCAGATCAAACTCATCCATACCAATACTACTCGTGTTATTCAGCCGCTACTCTTTATACAGGCCGCAGGCGCTTAGCTGCTACTCTACAGGCCGCAGGCGCTTAGCTGCGGCGCTCTAATGATCGTAAGCTCTCGGACAACTTGTCGGCCACACCATTGATGTATTTATAACTGTCCTCAGCGCCAAAAGAGCGTGCCAGTTCCACACCCTCATCTATCACCGTTTTGTAAGGTACGTCCAGTCGGTCACGCATTTCAAAAGCCACCATACGCAGTATAGACAGTTCGACTGTACCCAGGTCTTTCAATTTTCTATCAAGCAGGGGTTCAAACAAACTGTCCAGTTCCGTCACGCCAAATATCACGCCACGAACCAATACACTGAAATATTCTTCGTCCACCTTTTTATGCGAGGTGTCCTTTTCAAACTGTTTCTCAAGCGTAGACACATCGGTACCGGCCATTTTCCATTGAAAAAGTGCCTGCATGGCCAGACGCCTTGCGCGTCTGCGTTTCCAGGGATTAAACGGTTTTTTATCACTCTCCATTATAGCTTCCGTTCAGCCTTCTATCGCGCCAAGTACATTTACCATTTCGAGCACAGTATTTGCAGCATCTTCACCCTTGTTTCCATGCGCCCCAAATCCAGCCCGCTCCAGTGCCTGCTCTTCTGTGTCGCAGGTTAATACTCCAAACGCAACTGGAATATCGAGCTCCAGCGTCACCTGCATAAGACCGTTGGTACAACCCTGGCTTACAAAATCGAAATGCGGTGTTCCTCCCCGGATAACGGCACCAAGGGCGATAACCGCGTCCAGATTTTGCTCCAGAAATACCGCGTGTTCGGCAACTCGTCGCACTGCTAGCGGTAACTCAAAACACCCGGGAACTCGCAAAACCTGAATGTCTTCCTGTTCAACACCTGCCTCTGCCAAAGCCGAGAGTGCTCCTTCCAGCATAGCGTCTACCACTTTTTCGTTGAACCGTGCAGCAACTACAGCAAATTTACGGCCTTTTCCGCTCAGCCCGCCCTCAAAGGTGTTAATTCCAACCATCTGTTAATCCTGTTCATCTGTGTATAGGTTCAAGGCGCGTATTCTGATGTCTTGATCGAACTGAGTCACGTCCTTAAATGAAAAATTAAAGGTTTCCGCCATGTGTTCCAGCGCAAAGCCAGCCAGTGGCATAGCTGATTGCCCCATAAATTTTGGCGCTATATATACCAGGGCTTCATCCCACAGAGGGCTCTTTAAAAAAGCCCCCGTTAACCGGGCACCTGCTTCAACCAAAACTTCATTAATTTCTATGCTTGCCAACTCTTGAAGCACTTGCTCTAGGTCTATGCTTGTACCCTGCTGAATTGAAACCCGGGTATTGGGCAGCGCTTTAAAAACCTGCAGACGTTTAACGTCTGCCGTGTTCAAGGTAACCACCAGCGAAGGGCTGGACGAATCAAACACAGCAGCCAGAGGCGAACAGGATAAGGTGCTATCCAGTACCACCCGCAAAGGTTGACGAATGGTGGACCGATTGTCGCTTGAGGGTGGCGCAGATCTATTTTCAAAGCGCTCACCCCGTACTGTAAGGCGTGGATTGTCTGCAATTACTGTCCCCGAGCCTGTGATAATTGCACCGCAGCATGCCCGCCAGTGTTGAACGTCTTCACGGGCAGCCCGACCAGTAATCCACTGACTCTCACCAGAAGCCATGGCTGTTCGACCGTCTAGTGACATGGCTGACTTTACCCGCACCCAGGGCAGTTGTTGCTGCATACGTTTTTTGAACCCGGGGTTAAGTAACTGTGCCTCTTTAAGCTCTATCAGCTCAACCTTAAGACCTGCGTCTTTCAGGGCCTGAAGCCCTTTGCCCGAAACTCGCGGATTTGGATCTTTTGCCGCACAAACCACCCGCTTTACACCGGCTTTTACGAGTGCTTCGGTACACGCCGGTGTGCGCCCGGTAAAACAACAGGGTTCCAGACTGACGTAAGCTGTAACCGCCTTTATGTTAACGCCCTGTATACGGGCATTTTGGAGCGCTTCTATTTCTGCGTGATTCCCGCCGGTTCGCTGGGTCCAGCCACGCCCGATAATTTTTGTATCCTGCACCAATAGACATCCAACACCTGGATTGGGTGGCGACTGGTAAATGGCCCTGCTTGCCAGGGATACAGCAGCTCGCAAAAATAGTTTGTCAGATTCAGTCACTGGCATAAGGGTCGTCTCAGTGCTTGTTGCCTTTTTTGCGCTTTGGATTTTTACGGTGTTTCCGCCCGGTAGCCAATTTATCGATGGCTTCCTGAAATTCACTAACGTGCTCGAAGCGTCGGTACACCGAAGCAAAGCGGACATATGCCACTTCATCCAGATTACGAAGTTCTTCCATGATAAATTCACCCAGGTACTCTGAACTTACTTCTCGCTCGCCAAGGGAGCGCAGATGATGTTGAATGCGGTTGATCGCGGCTTCAATATCGTCCGTTTCCACCGGGCGATTTTCAAGCGCGCGCAAGATACCGCTCCGTAATTTCAGATCATTGAATGGCTCTCTCGCTCCATCACGTTTAATGATACGTGGCATAACCAGTTCGGCGGTCTCAAATGTAGTAAAACGATCGCCACAGGTAACGCATTCGCGGCGCCTGCGCACCTGGTCACCTTCCGTTACCAGGCGACTGTCGATTACCTTGGTATCATCTGTACCGCAAAATGGACAATGCATAAGAACCTAAGCGTAAACCGGATATTTCGCACACAGTTCCAGCACCTTTAAACGCACGCTGGCAACCAGATTGTCATTTTCAATGTCATCCAGAATATCACACATCCAGATAGTCAATTGCCGACATTCCGGTTCACCAAAGCCCCGTCGGGTAACCGCGGGCGAACCAAGTCTTAGGCCGCTGGTGACAAAGGGCGAACGAGGATCATTAGGTACCGAGTTTTTATTCACAGTGATATTGGCGCGCCCCAATACCGCATCGGCCTGCTTTCCGGTAATTTCCCGGCCAATCAGGTCGAGCAAAAACAGGTGGTTATCTGTACCACCAGAGACAATTTTGTAGTCACGTTTCTGAAATTCATCCACCATTGCCCGAGCGTTTAACAACACCTGCTGCTGATACTTTTTAAAATCATCTGACATGGCTTCTTTAAAACAGATGGCTTTGGCAGCAATTACGTGCATTAAAGGACCACCCTGTGAGCCCGGAAACAGCGCAGAGTTTAGTTTTTTTTCTAGTATTTCGTTAGCGCGTGCCACTATAAATCCGCCCCTGGGACCGCCTAGGGTTTTATGTGAGGTAGAGGTGGTAACATCGGCGATGGCGACGGGGCTGGGATAAAGGTCAACGGCGACCAAACCAGCAACGTGGGCCATATCAACCAACAGATAAGCACCGACCGAATCTGCAATGTCCCGAAATCTTTGCCAGTCCATTTTTCTGGAGTAGGCAGAAAACCCGGCCACAATCATTTTGGGTTTATGCTCGCGTGCCAGATCTTCTACCTGCTTATAATCTACCTCACCCGTAGACTCATCCAGACCATACTGAACAGCATTGTAGAGTCGCCCGGAAAAACTAACGGACGCACCGTGGGTCAGGTGCCCACCATGGGCCAGGCTCATACCCAGCACTGTGTCCCCGGGCTCGAGCAAGGCAAGATACACCGCAGCATTCGCTTGCGAGCCGGAATGGGGCTGTACATTTGCATAGTCTGCACCAAAGAGTTGCTTAACACGGTCTATAGCAAGTTGCTCAACCACATCGACATTTTCACAACCGCCGTAGTAACGTTTACCCGGGTAACCTTCCGCATATTTATTGGTAAGTACACTACCCTGAGCTTCCAGAACTCTGGGGCTGGTGTAGTTTTCTGAAGCAATAAGTTCAATGTGTTCTTCCTGGCGTCTGCTTTCTGCCTGCATGGCATTCCAGACATCATCATCAAAACCCTGTATGCACATACTCTTGTCAAACATATGAAATTTAACCCTTCAAAGAAGATATAATTGTAGCCTATCAGCACTCGAGATAATAAAAAATCATGGCGCAGTACGTTTTTACAATGCACCGGGTATCCAAAGTGGTACCTCCAAACCGGACTATCCTTGAAGACATTTCCCTGTCATTTTTCCCTGGCGCAAAAATAGGCGTGCTGGGGCTCAACGGCTCGGGAAAATCCACGCTGCTCAAAATTATGGCAGGGCTGGACACAGAAATAGAAGGCGAAGCGCGACCTCAGAAAGACTTGCAGGTGGCGTACCTTCCACAGGAGCCCCAACTGGACCCGAACCTGGATGTGCGAGGTAATGTTGAGAGAGGGCTTGGCGATATCAAAAAATTACTGGATGCCTTCGAGGATATTTCAGCAAAGTTTGCCGAGCCAATGTCGGATGATGAAATGAACGATCTTCTGGAAGAACAGGGGGAGCTTCAAACACAAATTGATGCACAGGACGCATGGAACATTGACCGCACGCTTGAGATTGCAGCGGATGCCTTAAGACTGCCACCCTGGGATGCCGACGTAAGCAAGCTCTCGGGAGGAGAGCGACGACGCGTTGCTCTGTGTGAGCTGTTAATTTCCAAACCGGATATGTTGCTGCTGGATGAACCTACCAACCATCTCGACGCAGAGAGCGTTGCCTGGCTGGAACGTTTTCTGGATGATTACCCTGGCACCGTAGTGGCTGTTACCCACGACCGCTACTTTCTCGACAATGTGGCTGGATGGATACTGGAGCTGGATCGCGGCAGAGGCATTCCGTACGAAGGCAACTACAGCAACTGGCTTGAAGCAAAGGAAAAACGCCTGGCGGCAGAAGCCTCCTCTGAAAAGGCCCGCCAACGATCGATAAAGTCCGAACTGGAGTGGGTACGCAGCAACCCCAAAGGACGACAGGCCAAAAGCAAGGCACGTCTTAGCCGCTTTGAAGAATTGCAATCCAGAGAAACCCAAAAACGTGTAGAAACGGAATCACTGTATATTCCTCCGGGGCCGCGTTTAGGAGAAAAAGTTTTTTCTGTAAACGAAGTTAGCAAGGCTTTTGGCGAGCAGATGTTATTTGAGAATTTGTCCTTCGACGTTCCACGCGGAGCTATCGTCGGTATTATCGGAGGTAATGGCGCGGGTAAAACCACTTTGTTTCGAATGTTAACCGGGCAGGAACAGGCTGACAGCGGCAACATTGATGTAGGCGAAACAGTCGAGTTGGCCTATGTGGACCAGAGCAGAGATTCGCTAAATAGCGAGCTAACAGTTTGGGAAGAAGTCTCAGACAAGCTGGACCTTATTCGCATTGGCAATTACGAGACTTCATCACGTGCCTACCTTGGACGATTCAATTTTAAGGGTTCGGATCAACAAAAAATTGTCGGCCAGCTATCCGGCGGTGAGCGAAACCGACTACATTTGGCCAAGTTGCTAAAACAGGGCGCCAATGTGCTTCTGTTAGATGAACCCACCAACGATCTCGACGTAGAAACCCTGCGTGCATTAGAAGAAGCACTGTTGAATTTCCCAGGTACCATTATGGTTATCTCGCACGATCGCTGGTTTCTGGATCGCATCGCTACCCATATGCTGGCTTTTGAGGGAGACAGTCACGTGGAATGGTTTGCAGGAAATTTTAGTGACTATGAACTGGACCACAAAGCCCGTTTGCAGGCCAGCGGACAGTCTAGCCAGCCGCATCGGGTAAAGTACAAAAAGATTTCCCGCTAAAAGTCGTTTAAGGCATCCATCGCCTTAAGAAGGGAATTAACCGCAATTACCTGCATGTCTTTGATGGGCGGACGGGGAGCATTACCTTCGGGGATAATGGCACGCTTAAAACCGTGCTTGAATGCCTCGCGTAGTCTTTCCTGCCCGTTTGCCACCGGTCTTACTTCACCGGTGAGCCCCAATTCACCAAACACTACCATGTCTGAAGGTAAGGATTTATTCTTGAAGCTCGACAGTACGGCAAGTATCAGAGCTAGATCAACACCCGGCTCACTAACACGCACACCACCCACCACGTTGGCAAACACATCCTGGTCGTTCAGCGCGATACCACAATGCCTATGCAGAACCGCCAGATGCATTCCCAGCCGTTGGGCATCCAGTCCAATGGCCAGACGTTTGGGATAACCACCCTGCACATCATCCACAAGAGCCTGTAACTCAATTAACAGCGGGCGCGTACCTTCCCACAAAACCGTAGTAACACTACCGGCTGCAGGAATTTCGGAGCGCTGAAGAAAAATAGCCGAAGGATTGGGTACTTCCTTCATGCCTGTATCGGTCATGGCAAACACGCCCAGCTCGTTTACCGCGCCAAAACGGTTTTTTAAGCCTCGCAATGTTCTGTAACGCGAGCCAGCGGGACTGTCGAGCATAACGAAGCAATCGATCATGTGCTCCAGCACTTTAGGGCCCGCCAGACCACCCTCCTTGGTAACATGGCCAACCAGAATTACAACGATGCCTGCCTGTTTTGCAAGACGGGTAAAAAAGGCCGCTGTTTCGCGCACCTGACTGACACTTCCGGGAACACTGTCTATCGAAGCAAGCTGCATAACCTGTATCGAATCCAGCACCAATACACTGGGACGATACTCTTGCATGAGTGCCGCTATTTCTTCTGCCCGTGTTTCGGCGGCAACCCGCAGATTATCCATGGGCAGTTTTAAGCGTGTGGCACGCATCGCCAGTTGCTGCAGCGATTCCTCACCGGTTACATATAAAATGCTCTCATTCACCGCCAGGCGTGCAGTTACCTGTAACAATAATGTGCTTTTTCCAGCCCCGGGTTCACCCCCCATTAGCACTACGGAGCCCGGTACAAATCCGCCGCCTAAAACACGATCGAATTCTGCAAAACCTGAGCTTAATCGCGGGCTATCCAAAAGCTCTACTTCAGACAGCTGTTTTACCTCTGTATCACTACCCGAATACCCACCGGAGCGTTTAAGGGAAACACTGATAGTGCGTGCCTGATTGGCGCCACTGGTGCTATTCAGGGCTGCCGGAGTGAAACGGGTGAGCGTATTCCACACCCCACAACTCGCACACTGACCCTGCCACTTGGGATGTTCGGAGCCGCAGTCTCCACATACATAAACACTTTGGGATTTAGCCATAATACGGTGACACCTAAGTCATCATGTACCCGTCGTAATCGTTCTGGGTGTGATTTTCAAATTTGGTGAGATGCCCAATAAAGGATAGTTTAATCATGCCAATAGGGCCGTTACGCTGTTTACCAATAATCACTTCAGCAAGCCCCTTGTCTTCACTCTCGGGGTTGTACACTTCGTCGCGATAGACAAACAAAATCACGTCTGCGTCCTGCTCTATCGCTCCAGATTCCCGAAGATCAGACATCATAGGACGTTTGTCCGGGCGGTTCTCAAGGCTTCGATTTAGCTGTGAAAGGGCCACAACCGGACACTCCATTTCTTTGGCGAGCGCCTTTAAGGAGCGCGATATTTCGGAAATTTCGCCGGTTCGGTTATCCGACTTGCCAGAACCTCGCATTAACTGCAGATAATCCACAACAATTAGGCGAAGACCTCCAGACTCACGGGAAACGCGCCGCGCTCGGGTTTTCAGATCACTGGGGGACAGGGCCGGTGAATCATCAATATACAGATTTCGGTCTTTAAGTTGAGCGACCGCCCCAGAAAAACGATCCCAGTCTTCAGGCTCCATTTTACCGTTACGCATTTTTGTCTGGTCAATTCGACCGAGCGAAGACAACATGCGCATAACCAGTTGGTCTGAGGGCATCTCCATACTAAAGACCAAAACAGCACCTTCTGCCTTTTCAGCAAACAGGGCGTGCTCTACCAGGTTCATAGCCAGGGACGTTTTGCCCATACTCGGCCGCCCTGCCACAATTATCAAATCAGAACGCTGCAAACCAGAAGTTTTTTTATCAAGGTCGTCAAACCCGGTAGGCAGCCCGGTAATTGTCTCACCATTGGCAAAAAGCGTTTCAAGTCGCTTTACAGCGCGCTCAAGCAGGGGTTTAACATTTTCGGGGCCGTTTTCACGTAAATGCCCTTCATGTATTCTGAAGACCTGTTGCTCTGCCGCTTCTAACAATTCGTTGCTGTCTCGACCCTGGGGATCCAGTGCAGACTCGGCAATGGAATTGGCTACGGATATTAGTTGCCGTAGTGTTGAACGCTCGGCAACTATCTTTGCGTAAGCACCTACGTTGCTCGCTCCAGGTGTATTTTCTGTTAACTCAGCCAGATATCCGGGACCGCCAGCTTTATCAAGTACGCCTTTGGATTGCATCCATTCAGAAAGCGTAATGACATCAAGCGGTTCGTTCTGATTAGCCAGGCTATACATTGCATCAAAAATTATACGGTGCTGGGCACGATAAAAATCCTTTACCGTGACGACATCAGAAATGGTAAACCAGGCCTCGTCATTTAACATGAGCCCACCCAATACCGCCTGTTCTGCTTCCAGCGCGTGGGGCGGCACTCTTACCGCTGGCTTAATTATTTCGGGCCGAGAAGGAGATGATGCTTCCGAGAATATTTCAGACATAAGAACAACCTGATTGGGAAGTACAGATTAAATAGCAAGCCACTATTGAGCAAGCACTATCGCGCTGGATAGTTTATTCGTGGTAAAGAGCCGGATAACAGGGACAAACACGGGAATTTCGGGGGAAATGCTCTAACAAGATGTGGATAAAATCTGCCCGGGTACGTGTTGACGTAGAGTCCCGGGCAGGATTATCGAACCTAGTCTTCGCTTACAACTGCAACCATAACAGTCGCGCTCAACTCAGCATGTAGCTGTATGCTCACTTCATACTCACCAACATCACCAATAACGCCATCAGGCATACGCACTTCTGACTTGTGCACCTCTTTACCCTGTTCGGCAAGAGCGGCAGCAATCTCGGTGGTTCCCACCGAGCCAAATAACTTACCCTCGTCGCTGGCTTTCGCTGTTATGGCTATTGCAAACCCTTCCAGGTCATTAGCTCGTGCCTGTGCAGCGTCCTGTCTTACAAGGGCTGCTTTTTCCAGCCCCGCACGCTGTCCTTCAAATACCTCACGGTTTTCTGCATTGGCTCGTACAGCTTTGCCCTGGGGGATCAGAAAATTACGTGCAAAACCACTTCGCACGGATACTTCATCACCCAGGTCGCCCATTTTTCCAACACGTTCAAGCAGGATTACGTTCATATTGATCTACTCCGTTTCTAGTTGTGTTGATCGGTGTAAGGCAAAAGTGCCAGATATCGTGCACGCTTAACCGCTAAGGCCAGTTGACGCTGATAGCGTGCCTTGGTGCCGGTAATACGGCTGGGTACCAGCTTGCCTGTTTCGGTAATGTATTGCTTTAGCAGGTCAAGATCCTTGTAATCTATTTCCTTAATACCTTCAGCAGAGAAGCGACAGTATTTCTTTCTTCTGAAATTTCTGGACATGACTATTTCTCCTCTTTCTTGGCTACGGCGTCCGTAGCTACAGCTTCACTAGCCACGGCGTCATCAGCAACAGCTTCAGCGGCCGCGGCCGGGGTTTCTGTGCTTTCGGAAGCTTGTGGTGTTTCATCTGTAGACTCGGCGGTTTCGTCAGCAGGTGCCGCTTTGGCCTCCGCTGCTTCCGCAGCCTGTTTTGCCGCTGCACGTGCTTCTTCATCAGCACGTGCTCTGGCCTTGGCGGCCATTTCTTCTTCTCTGCGTTTGTCGCGCTCGCGCTCGCGTTCTTTGTCTCTAAGTTCTTCTTCGTAAATTTTAGACTGATCGGTAACTGCTTCTTTACGACGAATAATCATGCTTCTAAGCACTGCGTCGTTAAAGCGGAAGACACCATCCAGCTCGGCTAGAGTTTCAGCGCCAACCTCTATATTCATTAACATATAGTGGGCTTTATGTGCCTTGTTTATGGGGTAACACAGTTGCCGCCGGCCCCAGTCTTCCTGCCGATGAATGTTACCGTTTCCAGCTTCGATCAGCGTTTTGTACCGCTCCATCATGCCAGTGACTTGATCGCTTTGATCAGGATGTACGAGAATTACGACTTCATAATGTCGCATAGAATCCCCTTATGGTGTAGTCGCCTCCGAATTCGATTCGTGAAGCAAGGAGTTAATGTAAGTGCAGCGCTTTCAGCCAATAAAAGGAATTCAGCCCCACCTGTTTTCGTCTTCAGCCTTAAAAACGAGGCCGCATAATAATGATTTGCAACAAACTATTCAAGCCCCGGCAGAACGTTGGCGAACCGCCTCGTAAAGAATAATGCCGGTGGCAACGGATACGTTTAAACTTTCTACACCCCCAGCCATGGGAATTGCCACAACCTGGTCACAATGTTTATGGGTTAAGGCGCGCATTCCACGCCCTTCACCACCCGCTACAATAGCGCAGGCTCCCCGATAATCAGCCTCACTCCAGCGCAACGCTGGTTTGCCTTCGGCAGTTTCACCGCTTGTACCAATAATCTGCACGCCCTGATCCGTTAACCATCGCATCCTGCGTGCCAGATTCACAACGGAAACCAGAAACAGGGATTCAGCTGCGCCACTGGCTGTCTTACGAGCCACTGCAGAGAGCGGCGCACAACGTCGTTTAGGCAACAAAACTACCTGCACACCTGCTGCATCGGCAGACCTTAAGCATGCACCGAGGTTTCTAGGGTCCATTACACCGTCCAGAATTAAACACAGAGGGTTGGCGCCAAAGCTCTGCCAACGAAATTCCAACTCACGTTCATCAGCCAGTTGTACGCTCTCGGTTTCAGCAATAACACCCTGGTGCACCGCACCTCTAATCTGGTTTACCATTTTATCCAGATATTTACGGCTGCTACGCTCGACAGGTACACCCTGCTCCCTGGCAATAACCAGTATTGCTTCTATTCTTTTGTCGTTGCGAGAGTCCAGCACGGATAGTTTTTTTACCTGCACACGCCCCACGCTTAAAAGGCTTTCAACCGCATGGATGCCAAATACAAGATCAGAGTCGGATTTGCTCATCAACGATCTTTCTTTTTCTGGGATTTCTTTTTGCCTTTCGTTTTACTTTTCCTTTTACCTTTAGTTGTACCTTTAGTTGTACCTTTAGTTTTACTGCTCGTTTTGCCCGAAGTACGTCTCGAAGAACCGGAAGAACGACCACGAACCGGTAGCAAATCAATTTTGCGAGATTCTACATCCACATCAGCCAGTATTACGTCCACAGTCTGACCCAGCTGGAAACGCTGGCCAGACTTCTCCCCGACCAGACTCATTTGTTCCGGCACAAACTCAAAATAGTCCGACCCCAGGTTGGATACATGCATAAGGCCCTGCACCCAAATATCCTCCAATTGAATGAACAGGCCAAAATTGGTCACGCCCATTACCCTGCCAGCGAACTGCTTACCCTGAAATTGCTGGGCATAACTGCATTTGTACCAGTCACTAACATCCCGTCCAACATCTTCTGCACGTCGTTCAGTAACAGATATCTGCTGACCGATGTCGCCTAGTTGCTCGCCGGTATACCCAGCACCCTTGTGGCCTTTTACCACCAGGCTTTTTATCGCCCTGTGCACAAGCAGATCTGCGTATCTCCTTATCGGTGAGGTGAAGTGTGTGTAATTTTGTAGCGCCAGGCCAAAGTGACCCGAATTATCTGGCGCGTATTTCGCCTGTTGCATTGACCGCAAAACAGAATGTTCCAAAATCTGATGGTCTGGTCTGGACTTTATTTCATTCAGCAATTCAAAGATCTGTTTGGGAGAAGGTGATCCGGACTGTAGACAGGCCGCGTTCACGCCAGCGGACCGCATTAACATGCGCAGCTGCTCCAGCTTCTCACCTTCAGGACCACCGTGCACTCGATAGAGTGCAGGTACTTTATTGTCCGCTAAAAATTTCGCAGCACACACATTGGCCGAAATCATCGCTTCTTCTATTAGTTTGTGTGCGTCGTTGCGCTCAACTGGAACAAGGCCACTAACCTTCCCCGCTTCGTCAAACTGAATAGTGATTTCCCGGCTGTCAAATTCCAGAGCACCGCGTTGAGTGCGTTGCGCATTAAGCACCTGATAACAACTATGCAGCGCATCCAGGTTTTTTTTGACGGCTTTTTTGGCCTGTAACTGCTTTTTTTCTAGCCAGGTATGAACCTGTTGATAAGTCAGCCTGTGCCATGATCGAATGGTAGCCTCGTAAAATTCATAACTGCCAACTTCTCCCTGTGCTCCAATACGCATATCGCATACAAGCGCCAGGCGATACTCCTCCGGTCGTAACGAGCACAAATCGTTAGACAATTGTTCGGGTAACATTGGAACCACCTGATCTGGAAGATATACCGAGTTTCCCCGCAACAATGCTTCCTTATCCAGGGGAGAGCCCGGCGTTACGTAAAACGCCACATCAGCTATGGCCACCACCAGGCGCCAACCACCCTCGGCTAAACTCTCACAATACACGGCATCGTCGAAATCCCGCGAGTCTGCACCATCAATGGTTACCAGGGGTGTGTTAACCAGATCTGCACGTCCCTTTTTTTTGTTCACGGCAGCAGGTAAGCTGGAAAGACCCTCAACAATATTGTCGGGCCACTCCATCGGTACTTCATAGGCATTTAACAAACTGGTTGAAGCTCGGTCGGCAGCATCATACCTGGCTACAACTTCTACCAGCTCTCCAATAAGCCCCTGATGGTCATCGCCAACAATGCTTACGGCAACTCTATCTCCGTTATGTGCTTCTTTAATAAGCCCGGATTCTGAATCTGAAAGAATGGACACCCTACCTCTATAGTCCGGTTGTTCCGATTCTACGTAGGCTATTTTTCCGTGGGTTATCAGGCGTCCAAACAGAAGTTTTGAGCTGCGTTTGTTCAAAAACTTAACTTCCAGCCGGCCCTCCTGCTCACATGCAACCACACTGTCACCAGACCGGGCTTTAAAATCCCGGTTGACGGCTACGGGCACGGACAGATTCTTTTCAGCATTTGTGGTGATACGCCATTCGCCCCGGCCCAGGTAACTTAACACCCCGGTTATTTCATCCGCGGGCTCAGGTACAACAAAATGTCCTTTCTCACTGAGTACCAGATCACCGGAAACAAGCAGGCGGCGTTTCAATTTACGTAAACTATCCAGCTCAGGCCCTTTGCGCACCTCCATAAGGTCGCGCAAACCCGGCCACTTTAGTGGGTACTTACTGTTTTTTATCAGCTCAATTACCGTTGCTCTGTCTATAGGCAAGGTCGTGCGTTTTTCTTCCATTCCTTCTTATACCATATTTTGTGTTAAACCCGATTTCGGGTGTGAATTGTCAAGCGCTGGTCTATCTCATTGATAACCTGGTTAGACAAGCTCAAAAACGCCAACAAACTGGCGTCGGCGTTAACCCGCTCCTCAATCAGCAAGTTCAGCACTTCATGTTGTACTTCGATAGCGCGTTTATGGCAGGCATGCAAATCATCTGCTTTGTTCGCAATTTCCATTTCCCGCCGAATTTCCAGAATACGCGTAAAATAAATGTCTACGCGATCTTTGCGCTCTCGTTCCCGGTAACGATACAGAGCAAGACCACCACTCAACAGTGCAAAAATCAAAGTTACACTCAAGGCCAGCACTTCAACATAACGTTCAACTAAACCAGGCTTATCCCGGTCGAGATAACGCTGCGTACCTGTGTGCAAGGGCAGTATAAGCCCTGAGGGGTCCATATTAGTTGTCAATTCCTGTGTTACTAATGGATAACTCATAGCAATATCATGTGCCTTACCAAACAACCCCGATACGATGTCCACTGCGAGCCGGGTTTCAAAATTCTCATTCGCAATTAGCACCGTCCGGATGGAAAGCGTGGTGGTCGCCTCGTTGCTTAAACCGTGATACAGACCTTTGGGTAACAAAAAAGTCCTCAGATGATGATGTCGAAGAACTATTCCGTCAGCAACAGACGTACCTGCAAGATCTCCTCGAGCTGCAAAACTAAACAGTCTATATTCCGACAACTGCTCTACACTACTGTCCGATAACAGGCCACCAAATACAAAATAAACATCAGGGTCTACCGTCCAGGGGTTATCAAGCACCTGATACTCACTTTCCTGAACTCCAAAATTCCCTGCCAGTCGCAATAAGAGACGATGCGCGGCACCCCCAGCTGGTCCTGGATAGACGGTGGAGCCACGAATAAGGTCAGCAAAGCTCTCCACTTTTTCATTTTTGTTATGCAACACATGCAAAACGCTTGGATAAAGGGGAGCTAGCGTTACCACACCCCGAATTGGATGTTCAGGTTCGTCCATCAGCGCAAGATCCACTTCGCCGCTCTGAATCGCAGCGACAACCGCACTGGAATCTGTCATTACATTAATAGAGGTTGGATGGCCCCTGTCCCCCAAAAGCGACTGAATCGTACGTGCCACTGAGGGCGCGGGCTCTTCAGTGGAGACTGCCAGGGTAAGCTCTTGCCGTTCCTCCGCACACCCTGATAGATATAGTGCCGAAAGAAAAAAGAGCCAAAAGCGCAATATCAAGGTGTATCAAGTCTCTTATAGTTGGAATCCGCCCTGGCGCGAAAACCCATAGGATCGGTCTCCCACAGAGATTTCCCGTTGGTAAACCCGGTTACTTCAAAGAACAGCAAGCGGTCTTCTTCAATTTTGAAATTCATCACATCCGGACAGGTAACGCTACCCAGGGCTAAGCTCATAGCACAAAAGCCTGCATAAGCCGGCAGGTAGCGCTGCGGATCAGCTTTAAAAGTATCGAGGTTAAGCCGGTCTGCAAAAATATAGGTTTCGCCCATAATCTGCACCGAGTACTCCACAGCACCTAGCACAGGGCCCCCGGGCTGACGATAACTAACAAGATCCATACCACCAGCAGCTGCAGCGCCGGATTCAACACACATCAGCCGCTCAAGCGGGGATTGTTGTGGTGTATCGGTGAATGTCTGCATCGCAGCCTTTTCTGACACGGCTGATATTTCTATACTTGCAAGAGCAGCACTGCCCAAAAACAGACTTAACAGAAAAAAATTATAATTCATCAAAAACTCCGGAAGTTCCGATCTTAAGATTTATTGGCAGGAATGGTCATGGTTTGATCAGACCAGAGTAACTGGTCCAGGTTCACCCCGGATAAGGCAGACCAGAGAATCGGTAGGCCCATTATACTGAAGAGTTGAAGATTAGTCTTCTGAAAGAATGCTTGAAAGAAAGGCCAAAAATATGCTCAAAAATTCGCTTTGGGCTTCGATAAATGGGCTGTGACCGATATCAGCCATCACCGACTCTTCAAATATTCCGCCTTTGCGGCAATAAGCCTGCATAAGAAATCGCATCTGATCAATCATAGCCTGGGGGGGAAAACAAACCGCTCCAGGCCATCCGGCGACCAATCCTTCTGCTCCGAGCACGGCCATGTCGGAATTGGAGTGATTTGAGACAATCACATCCTGGTCACCGTGAATCCAGATCACGGGAGGTTTTACGGGTAGATCAGCGAAGGCGCTCATATTGTAGTGCCGGGCACTTACCGCGTTGATCGGTCCGTAAACACCGGGAGATACATAAGGCCAATTGGCTGAAACTTCAAAATCACCAGGATACTGCTGTTCACCAACGGACTGTTTTAATGAGCCTTCTAACAGCTCCTTTTCTCTGGCAAATTTTTGTGGCTTAAAAATGTAATTTTCGTAGATTACACTAAGTGGAGATACGGGGAGGTCCTGCGTTTTGTCTTTCAATCGGATCTGTTCAATAAACTCCTTTCCAACAACACCAGCGCCCGATCCGGCATAGTCATCAAAACAGGGTTCACCAACCTCGCCCCTGGTACCACCGAATCCAAAAGGGCTAATTGGAGCAATTAGGGTGAGTGAGCGCACGAGCGCTCCATGATCCATACAAAGCTGCATAATGGCTGCCGCTCCAGCAGACCAACCCACCCAATGTACCGCACCCAACCCCAGGGCCTGAACCAGCTCAGCGAGGTCATCAGACCAGTCGCGTGCTCCCCGCGTGGCATCAATTATTTTTTCTTCTGTGTCACCGTAACCGCGCAAATCGACAGCCAGACAATAGAACTCGTCTGGCATGGCCAACATTAATTCCTCAAAGTAAGTACTTGACGAAAAATTACCATGAATAAACACAACCGGCACACCCAAGGCTTTTCCCTTGCTTAGCACATGTTGTTTTAGCCGAGGTGTACTAACCAGTGTTGCCTTGATTCCGGGCAAGTTTTCTCCAGACATGCCCTAAAATCGATATTTGGCTGACAAGCTATAGGTACGCGGCGGATTGTAATAGCCTAATTGCACACCCGGAAAGGCAGAAAGGTCAAAGGCGTGCGTGCGATACTCCTTGTCTCCAAGATTTTTACCAGCCAACATTATGCGCCAATGGTCATCCTGTGAATGAAAAGTAATACCCGCATTAAAAACGGTATAACCGCCCTGGGCCAGATTTTCAGTGGAGTTCACTTCAAGATAGGTTTTGCTTCGATAGCTGGCATCTGCACTAAAACTCAAGCTACCCATGCCGGACAGTTCTGTATCAAAAGTTAAACCCAACGACCCATCCCACCTGGGTGCATTAACCAAGCTACGCTGATCGCTTACATCAACCACAGTAAGACCATCACCACCTACCCCGGCCAGAAACTCCTTGTACTCGGAATCGAGAAAACCCATGTTGAAATTAACACTGAGGCTTTCTGTAAGCAGAGCAAAAATTTCAATTTCAGCACCTTTCATAACCGCTTCGCCAGCGTTGGAAAATACCGGTATCAAGCCACTGCTGTCAGCGTTTGCTTCAAAACTGCTCACTTGCAGATCATCATATTTGTTATAGAACACCGCGCTGTTAAACCGCACGCGTTTGTCCCAGAGATAAGTCTTTAAACCCATTTCATAACTAACCAGGGTTTCTTCTTTGTAGGGCTCCAGCTGACCATCTGCCAGGCGACCATTAAAACCACCACTCTTAAAACCTGTTGATACACTGGCGTATACATTGGTTTCATCATTCACCTGGTACTTCAGGCCAAACTTGGGCGAAAAATTATCAAATTTTGCAGTATCTGGATTAGCAGCCGGACGCGCAACCCCTACTAATCCCCCCAAAGCCAGATCAGTACTGCCCGGATTTAGCAGGCCCGGATTCAGATAACTGATAGCTCCAGTGGTAGCGTCAAACTGGATGCCGGCAAGTGCTGTAAGATTAAAATCTTCTACCACCCGACCATAATCCTTTTCTTCATCGGTATATCTAAAGCCCACTATTGCCCTTAACTTGTCATTGATCTGGTAGTCGAGCTGACCAAAGACTGCCGCACTTTTTGTCTCAAACGTGGCTTCTCCAGCAGCTGCAATGAGGAAGTTGTTAAACACACCACCGTCAAAGGTGTCACCCTTTTCTTCGTAGTAGTACAAACCAGATACCAGTGAAAGTCTGCCGGACTGGTAGGAAAGCTGTAATTCCTGGGAGAACTGATCCTGATCATTAAAGTAAAAAATTCCAAATGCGTTCAGTGGCGTGCCATCCAGATCAATCTCTGTACCGTACTCCAGCTCTCGATAAGAACTTATAGACTTAATAACCAGCTCATCACTCAATTGCCAGGTTACGTTAAGATTAAAGCCAAGCGTTTCTGTCGATTCGGTATTGTTAAAGTCTGCATTGACCTTAAAAGGGTCTGCATCTGCCGAAAAATTTTGTTGGGAAAAACCAAAGGTAAAAGGGTCTACGATAAGAACAGAAATGGGTGTTTCTTTGGCGGGTGTTCGTGAGCGCTTCGGTGATCCTTCAGAATAGTCCATGGAAAATTGCGCAGTAACATCGTCACTCAACTCAAAATCCAATAACCCGCGGGCAAAGAATACGTCACGATCGCCATCATTTTTGCCATCAAAACTGTTGTCTGAGTAACCCTCGTGTTCCAGTTTGGCAATGGTAATTCTGCCACCAATTCTGTCACTTATCGGACCACTCAAACTGGCCTTCAGGTCTAGCCGATCGTAGTTTCCGACCGTTGCAGAAAGACTGCCACTCAGTTCTTCTGTAGATGCCGCCGAAACATACTTAATGGCCCCTCCGATGGTGTTGCGTCCATAAAGGCTACCCTGCGGACCCCGCAGCACCTCTATTCGCTCTACATCAACCACATCCAGAAAGGCCCCCTGGGCACGGCCCAGATAAACATCGTCCAGATAGATACCAACGCCCGGCTCAAAAAATGCAATCGAGTCAATTTGCCCAATACCACGAATGTAGGCAACCGCATTGTTGGCATCACCCACGTGAATACTCAGATTGGGTACCATGGATTGTAAGTCGCCAATAGTCTCCACCTGCTGTGCAGCCAGTATCTCGCTGGAAAAAGATGAAATAGCTACAGGCACGTCCTGTAGATTGGCTTCTCGCCGTTCTGCTGTGACGATAATTTCTTCCACTTCCAGTTCTGCTGCGTTGAGCTGTGCATCAGTGCCTGCTACCAGACCTGCAAACAACAGAACACTTACCATACGCCCTATACTACGCATCTCATCACACCCCTTGAGAATAGAAATTGATGAGTGGGACTATAGGCATTGTGGTGGCCACACATAATGACCGTTTGGATTAACTTGCAGGGTACATTTTCGCTCACGCCCATATAACCCGGC
>Ga0256847_1000156_pt1 | contig 47132 bp, 28 predicted proteins | sample TeddybearmetaG_FD_189099 | JGI IMG/M metagenome (GOLD analysis project Ga0256847, IMG submission 189099) | Hydrothermal vent microbial communities from East Pacific Rise, Pacific Ocean - Teddybear | ecosystem: Environmental > Aquatic > Marine > Hydrothermal vents | place: Pacific Ocean: East...
GCATGTGCGCATATATCAAAATATTGGGAATATTTGGATCCAAATAGGGCAAGATATTAATGGTGAATCGAAAGGCGACAAGTCAGGATCTAGTGTTGCATTATCCTCAGATGGAAGTACCGTTGCAATTGGTGCAAACGAAAATGACGGTATTGGCGGTCAAGAAAATCCAGACTCAGGTCATGTTCGAATCTTTGATTTAAGTAAAATTTTATCTTCGAATGTATGGGTGTTGTCTCAGTTTAAATTATTTCCAAACCCAGCCACAAATGAGTTTAGAATTCTGACAGAAGAAGGCTTAGAATTAGAGCACGTAAATATATACAACAACCTTGGTCAATTGTTAGGTTCAACTACTAGTTTACAAGTTAATACATCAAACTATTCTTCGGGGGTGTATTATGTACAAGTCGTTACAAGTAAGGGGAGAGCAACTAAGCAATTAGTAATTGAATAATTGTTTTTGAGAACATAGATTTTATCGTTCTTAAGGTGAAGCCATTTTAATGGTAAACCATGCCGTTTTTCTTTCCATCGGACTTCAAAGGAAAAATAATATCGATTGCTTGTCCTTCAAAATCTTTGATTTCAATTCGAATTTCCTAACTATTTATTTTGCGTTTCAAATTAAATAGTTGAGGGAGTAATAGCAATTAATTTTACATGGTGTTGTGAATTGAAATTTATAGCCACCACTTACACCTGAATCACCCCTAAATTAAACGCTTTCTCAATTGGAGCGTGGTTGGCAGCATCAATTCCCAAGGAGATCCATTTACGGGTATCTAACGGATCAATAACGCCATCGGTCCAAATTCTAGACGCGGCATAGTAAGGGGAGATCTGATCGTCATAACGCGCCTTGATCTTATCGTACATTTCCTTTTCTTCTGCTTCGGAAATTTTCTTGCCTTGCTTTTTTAGCGAAGCCGTTTCTATTTGTAACAACACCTTGGCGGCACTGTTTCCGCTCATCACGGCCAAATTGGCACTAGGCCATGCAACAATCAGTCTTGGGTCGTAGGCTTTTCCACACATGGCGTAATTTCCAGCGCCGTAGGAGTTTCCAATGATAATGGTAAACTTAGGCACCACACTATTACTAACGGCATTCACCATCTTGGCGCCGTCCTTAATAATACCTCCGTGTTCGCTTTTACTTCCCACCATAAAACCAGTCACATCTTGTAAAAACACCAACGGAATTTTCTTCTGATTGCAATTCGCGATAAATCGAGTGGCCTTATCGGCACTATCGCTGTAAATCACACCACCAAATTGCATTTCGCCTTTCGTGGTCTTTACCAATTTACGCTGATTGGCAACAATCCCAACAGCCCAGCCATCGATGCGAGCATATCCCGTAAGAATGGTCTTACCATAGCCTTTTTTATATTCTTCAAAATCACCCAAGTCTACCAAGCGCTTGATAATCTCGCGCATATCGTAGGGTTCGGCCCTAGATTTTGGAAGAATTCCGTAGATATCTTCTTGCTTTTCAATGGGTAATTCGGCTTTAATACGATTGTATCCGGCAGGGGTATAGTCCCCAATTTTCGAAACAATATTTTTAATGGTATCCAAAGCATCTTTGTCGTCTTTGGCTTTATAATCAGTCACACCACTAATCTCGCAATGAGTGGTTGCCCCACCCAAAGTTTCATTATCGATGCTTTCTCCAATGGCTGCTTTTACCAAATAACTACCAGCCAAAAAGATACTTCCAGTTTTGTCCACAATGAGCGCTTCGTCACTCATAATAGGGAGGTAGGCACCACCCGCAACACAACTACCCATAACGGCAGCAATTTGAGTAATTCCCATGCTGCTCATCACAGCATTATTTCTGAAAATACGTCCGAAATGCTCCTTGTCTGGAAATATTTCGTCTTGCATCGGCAGATAAACACCAGCACTGTCCACCAAGTAAATGATCGGTAACTTATTCTCCATGGCAATTTCCTGCGCTCTCAGGTTTTTCTTTCCGGTAATCGGAAACCAAGCTCCAGCCTTCACGGTAGCATCATTCGCGACAACGATACATTGCTTCCCTTGAATATAACCGATCTTAATCACCACACCGCCACTAGGGCAGCCTCCGTGTTCTTTGTACATGCCATCTCCTGCAAAAGCACCTATTTCAATACAGGGTTTTTTAGTGTCTAAGAGGTAATCAATCCGCTCTCTGGCGGTCATTTTTCCCTTGGCGTGATGTTTTTCGATGCGTTTTTCGCCACCTCCCAACTTTACTTTAGAGAGTTTGCGGCGTAAATCGGAAAGGAGGAGTTTATTGTGGTCTTCGTTTTTGTTGAAGTTGATATCCATATATAGCAATCAGTTTGTTCAAAAATACAAAATATCCGTCTATTTAAAAGGCTAGCGGGAAGGTATTCTTAAATAATATACCATGGAATTAGTTTCCTAGGAATATATATTTATTTGTTGTAGCTTTGTACGCTAATCAAATAATAACAATGAAAAATATAATAGCCTTTGCAGGAAGCAATAGTAAGAACTCGATTAATAAACAATTGGCAACCTATGCCGCCAATCAAATAAATAATGCGGATACTACTCATCTCGATTTAAATGATTTCGAATTACCTGTCTACGGAATCGATTTGGAAAATGAACACGGTATTCCAGACAACGCACATCGGTTGTTGGAACTCATAAAAAAATCGGATGGGATAGTATTGTCACTGGCTGAACACAATGGTTCCTATGCTGCCGTATTTAAGAACACCTATGATTGGATGTCGCGTATAGATAACAAGCTTTGGAGTAATGTTCCCATGTTGTTAATGGCAACTTCACCCGGTGGAAGAGGAGGGGCTTCTGTTTTAGATACTGCCGCCAATGGATTCAAACACCTTGGTGGGAACGTAGTAGCCACTTTTTCGCTGCCTAGTTTTGGAACTAATTTTTCTGAAACAGGAATCGCAGATGCCGATTTAAACAGCCAGTTGAATACAGCCATTGAAACTTTAGCAGCAGCTATTTAAAAGTGCATTATGGGAGATCTTTCAAAAGACATCAACACGACGTTTCCGAATGATAAGGTGAAAGCCTTGCTCAATATCATTTATACCGCCAATTGGATTAATAGTAAGCAAAACGCCTTTTTTAAGGAATTTGGCTTGTCACCACAGCAGTACAACATATTACGGATACTGAGAGGTGCTGGAGCGTCCATTACGGTGCAAACTATTAAGGATAGAATGTTAGAACGAGCCCCCAATGCAACGCGCTTAATGGATAAGCTCTGTGCAAAAAATTTGATTGAACGTGTGGCCTGTGCCGATGATCGGCGCGTGGTGCATATTGCAATCAAGAAACAAGGTTTACACTTACTGAAGCAGATTGATGCAAACCAAAAAGAAGATGTTTTAGGTAGTCTTAATTTGAAAGAAGCGAAAACCTTAAGTGATTTATTAGATAAAATAAGATAAAGAAGAAAGGAAAGTACAATGAAACTAAATGGAATTAAAAAAGTAGGTAGAAGTGATTTTGTGAATATGGGCCCTATTAAATTAAGGCAACCCGTACCCACCAATGAGATTGATTTGATCGATCCGTTCATATTGTTGCACCACTATGGTCCCTACCCAATCAATGAATTAAATAATCCGTTCGATTTGGGTCCGCATCCGCATCGTGGCTTTGAACCCATTACCTTTTTAATTGAAGGGGAGCAATTGCACCGCGATTCCCTCGGAAATGAGAGTGTAGTGAAATCCGGTGACGTGCAATGGACGACTGCTGGACGTGGAATTATTCATGCGGAAGGCCCTACGAAGGAGTTTGTGAAGCGTGGTGGGAACTTGGAAGGAATTCAGCTATGGCTTAATTTGCCTGCTGAAAAGAAAATGATGCCTGCCAATTATCAGCATGTAGCCAACGACGATTTTCGTGTGGTAACATCTGAAGATGGAAAAGTGCAAACTCAGGTGATCGCAGGTGAACTCAATGGAACCTACGGGCGTATTGCCACTCAAACGCCGGTGAATGCTTTTATGATTGATATAGAAGCAGGAGGAACTACAGATATTGTAATTCCTAATACACATCAGTCTTTACTTTATTTGCTGAAGGGAGACGCGTTGGTCAACGGTTCAACGGCCTTAGAATATAATGAAGACCAGTTGGTTTGGTTTGAACAAGACGGCGAAGGCTTTTCGTTATCCAGCAACCAATCTAGCAAGTTGTTGCTTTTGTCTGGAGTACCTTTTCATGAGGAAGTAGCAAGCTGGGGACCCTATGTGATGAACAACCAGACCGAAATCATGGAAGCACTTCGTGATTATCAGCAAGGTAAAATGGGATTTCTTCCCGCCTAGAATTAAGCAGCCGACAGGCTGCTTTTTTTATATAAAAGTCCGATATTTGCCTTCCCCCGCTTACTGGGGTGTATTGAATCTAAATCGCGTGAGGGATTGAAGCGGCATCCCTTCTTTGCTGCCTAAAAGCAGCTAAGGAGGATATAGCGGAAAGCCTGGTCTCTCTGTAGCTCTGAGGTACGAAGAGCGAAGGAGAGGGACGCCAAAATTAAAGAATATGATGAATAAGAATACGGTATTAGCTTGGGCCACCTTTATTATGATTTTCGTGGGCTGTGCGCTAATTGCACTAGGAGCTTTTAAATATGATGATGTAGCCGGCTGGGGTTTTGCAGCTGTGGGTATTGGGTTTTTTGCCATTGCCTGGGTTTTCAATGCATTGAAAGGACGCGTATAGTCCTCTGTTGAAAGCATACTTTTATAACTAAAATTGACCATCAATAGATCGCATAGATCGACAAATCAACCAAAAAATGTCTGACGATAAGAAAGTAATTTTTTCCATGTCGGGTTTGACCAAAACCTTTCAAAATTCTCAAACTCCAGTTCTGAAAAATATTTACCTCAGTTTTTTCTATGGTGCCAAAATTGGTATCCTAGGTTTGAACGGAAGTGGTAAGTCTACCCTCATGAATATTATTGCTGGAGTGGAAAAGAACTACCAAGGTGATATCGTGTTTGCCCCAGGATATACGGTAGGAATGTTGGAGCAGGAGCCTAAATTGGACGAAACAAAAACGGTGATGGAGATCGTTCGAGAAGGTGCGGCCGAAACGGTAGCCATTCTAGATGAATACAACAAAATTAACGATATGTTTGGCCTGGAAGAGGTCTACAGCGACGCCGATAAGATGGAAAAGCTGATGGAGCGCCAAGCGAAACTCCAGGATGAGATCGACGCTGCCAATGCATGGGAGCTAGATACCAAATTGGAAATAGCCATGGATGCGCTGCGTACTCCAGATGGCGATAAAATGATTGGTGTGCTTTCTGGTGGGGAACGTCGTCGTGTGGCACTATGCCGTCTCTTATTGCAAGAGCCAGATGTTTTACTCTTAGATGAGCCTACCAACCACTTGGATGCGGAAAGTGTTCATTGGTTGGAACACCATTTAGCACAATACAAGGGAACCGTAATTGCGGTAACTCACGATAGATACTTTTTGGATAATGTAGCCGGTTGGATTTTGGAATTGGATCGCGGCGAAGGAATCCCTTGGAAAGGAAATTATTCTTCTTGGTTGGATCAGAAATCAAAGCGAATGGCGCAAGAAAGTAAAACGGCTTCCAAACGTCAGAAAACGCTGGAAAGAGAACTGGAATGGGTGCGTCAAGGCGCTAAAGGCCGTCAAACCAAGCAAAAAGCACGTTTGAAGAACTACGATAAATTAATGAGTCAAGACCAGAAACAACTGGACGAAAAGCTGGAAATCTACATTCCAAACGGACCTCGTCTAGGAACCAACGTTATTGAAGCGGTTGGTGTGAGTAAGGGGTATGACGATAAATTATTATACGAAGACCTTAACTTTAACCTACCGCAAGCCGGTATTGTAGGAGTTATTGGTCCCAATGGTGCAGGTAAAACCACTATTTTTAGAATGATCATGGGTGAGGAAACTCCCGATAAAGGAGAGTTCAAAATTGGAGAAACGGCTCAGATTGCTTATGTTGATCAAGCACATTCCAATATTGACCCTGAAAGAACCATTTGGCAAAACTTCAGTGATGAGCAAGACTTGGTCATGATGGGAGGGAAGGAAGTTAATTCTAGAGCCTATTTAAGCAGATTCAATTTTACCGGAAGTGAGCAGAACAAAAAAGTTGCCACGCTGTCTGGTGGGGAACGAAACCGTCTGCATTTAGCCATGACCCTGAAGGAAGAAGGAAACGTATTGCTATTGGATGAGCCAACAAACGACTTGGACGTAAATACCCTGCGTGCTTTGGAAGAAGGGTTGGAGAACTTTGCTGGTTGCGCCGTTGTGATTAGTCACGACCGTTGGTTTTTAGATAGAATTTGTACGCACATCTTAGCTTTTGAAGGAGACAGTCAAGTGTATTTCTTTGAAGGAGGATTTAGTGAGTATGAAGAGAATAAAAAACAGCGTTTGGGTGGAGACCTTATGCCAAAACGCATCAAATACAAAAAGTTGATTCGCTAATACTAAATCATGCCACTTTCAAAAATAAAAGTCATTGCCTTTGATGCAGACGATACGCTTTGGGTGAATGAGACCTTGTTTCGTGAAGCTGAAGCCGAATTTTGTGTGTTGATGAAAGATTTCCTTTCTGAAGAAAAATGCAACACCCTGCTTTTTGAGATGGAAATGAAGAATCTCCTGCTCTATGGCTACGGAATCAAACCCTTCACGCTTTCTTTAATTGAAGCTGCCATCGAATTCTCGGACGGGAAGGTACCCATGGTGGTAATTGAAAAATTGATCGCCAACGGCAAGAAGATGCTGGAAGCACCCGTGTTATTGATCGATAGGATTGAAAACACCCTCGCTCAGTTGTCTAAAAAATATAAGTTAGTCATGGCAACCAAAGGGGATCTTTTGGACCAGGAACGGAAGCTAATCAAGTCGGGCTTAGCATCTTATTTTCATCACATTGAAATTGTGTCGGACAAGACCGAGAAGCAATATCAAAAACTAGTCGATCATTTGGATATTAGTGCCGATGAATTTTTGATGGTGGGTAACTCGATTAAGAGTGATATTCTTCCTGTTTTAGGCATAGGAGGCCATAGTTTTCATATTCCGTTTCATACTACTTGGATTCATGAAACAGTGAAAGATCCTGTGAAACATAACAATTTTCGACTGCTCACTAGCTCCACAGAAATGCTGGATTTGCTATAAAAGTTCCTGAAGTTTTTCGACATAAAGTCCAACGTCACTACCATCGACCAAACCATGATGTACATGAACAGACATGGGCATGGTTTTCCGACCCTTTTCTTCCGTCATTTTACCGAATGAAATTTTAGGCGCGCTGTCTGGATACGAATAGTTGCGTGCGTGTGACAAGGCAGTGAATTTTAACCAAGGCAGGGAGGAGTAATGGATTACATTTTCTACAGCTGCCGCCGGGCCAAGACCTGTACCTTTTTTTATTTTCTCAGTTATTTCTAAGGCATGAGGCAGGAAATTGGCAAAGTCGGGATGAAAATCCATGTATGAAAATCCAAAAGTACCGTCCGTTCGACCAATCGTTGGAGAGGCATTAATATGATCATATTCATACACTTCACCGTCTACGATTCGCAATCGAAATGCTTTTACCCTGTTCGCTGCGACAAGTGATTTGTGTAAGTAATTCAGAAAAAAGGAAGTGCCGTTTTCTTTACTTTCATTATAGGTTTTCGTACAATCTACATTGACGGTGACACTATGAAAGGGTTCATCAAATTGGCTAAAGAATTGAAAATGTTCTTTGCGATTCCAGTTTTCAAGATTGATTTTAGTTTTCAATGTTTTACTGAATAATCAATTTTTTGGTGTTAACTCCTTTGGCAGTTGCTACTTTCATGAAATAAACGCCCGATGGAATGTCTGCTACTGAAAATGTTGCCGTTGCAATGGTTTCTAAATCGCCATTGAAAACCGTTCTAATAATTCTTCCAGTGACATCCATTAACTGAACCGTCCCTTGGCCCACGATTTGATGTTGTAAAGTGAATTCGGTAGTTGCTGGGTTAGGGTAGAGGATCATTTTATTTTCTTCGGAAATGAAGTCGGTAGTACCTAAGACCAAAGTGTTGAGGTCATAACTATACATGGACCTCCCATAAGTACCCGCATAAAGGGTGTTTGAAGGCGCGTGGATTTTGATATCTCTTGTAAGGGTTAAAGGTAAATTGTCTCCTAAAATGGTCCAATTACCACCGTCGTTTTGAGAGTACCAAACGTTCAGGTCTGTTGCGGTAAAAAGCAGGTTGTCGGTTGGATGTAGGACAATATCATTAACTGGAATACTAGGTAAGTTTCCAGAAATATCGGTCCAATTTTGCCCGCCATCGATTGTTTTGTAGACATGCGGCGTATAATCCAGCGTGGTGTACCCAGAAAGCGTGACATAGGCAATTAGCTCATCGTCCGGGGAAACTGCCATGGAAGTAATATATCGTTTCGGTAGTCCGTCGCTGATGTTTTCCCAAGTGGTACCGCCATCAAAAGTGACGTTTACATTTCCATCATCACTACCTACGTATATAGTATTGGTATTTTGGTAGGAAGAAGCAATGGATGTCAGTGTTCCATAACTACCCGAACCGCTTGGATGCTGTCCATCGGTTAAATCTGGGCTAATTACCGACCAATTGACCGCTCTATTTGAAGTATACAGACGATTGGTACCGTAATACATGATTTCAGAATTGAAAGGCGAAAGTGCTACTGGTGTATTCCAGTTATTTCGATCCCCTCCGCTAATACCATTGGTTCCATTTTGAAAGGAGGATCCGCCATCCGTAGAACGCCGTAGGTTCCCGAATTGTGATTCCCCATAAACAAAGTCATTGTCATTGGGATCTACCAAAACATGAAATCCATCTCCGCCAATGATAGCGTTCCAATCATTAGAACCTCCTGTGAGCGTTCTAATGGTATTGTTATCCTGGGTACCGCCATAAAGACGTTCCGGTTGTAAATTGTCTACTTCAATATTGTAAAATTGAGTCAGTGGTAGATTGGTGAATTTTGTCCAAGTGGAACCTGCGTTTTCCGAGTGATAAAGTCCGCCATCATTTCCAGCTAACATGAAACTAGTATTATTTCGTGATATGGCCATCGAGTGGTGGTCCACATGCATGCCATTCACTTCAGACCAGCTTGTCCCGCTATTATTGGTTCTATAGAAAACTTGTCCGAGCACGAATACCTGCTCTGGATCGGTTGGATGAATCCGAATATTTCCAAAGAACCACCCAAAAGTGGCATCTATAAAACTAATTTCATTAAGGGTAACCAAAGTCCAATTGTTCCCATTGTCGGTAGATTTATAAAGCCCGTTGAAGACATTAGTGATTGGGTTAGTAGTATACCTAGCATAAATAGTAGAAGGATCAGATTCTGAAATTGCTACACTAATACGTCCCGTCTGTGTACTTGCAGCGGGAAGGCCTTGTGCTACTCCTAATTCGGTCCAGGTATCACCACCATCCAAAGAACGGTGTACTCCTGAAGTAATTCCAGCATAGCTCCGTTGCCATGGTTTACGACTGCGCTCCCAAGTTGTAGCGAAAAGAATATCTGGGTTTTGGGTGTTGATCGCGATATCTATAGCTGCTGTAGAATCGGTCTTAAAGAGTACTTGATCCCAGGTATTTCCGGCATCGACTGTTCTGTAAACACCGCGTTCACTATTGTATCCGTACAATTTTCCAGTAGCAGCAACGAAAACACGATCTTCATCGACAGGATCCACAACGATACGTCCAATATGATGTGATTCTTCTAAGCCAATATTGGTCCAAGTCCCGCCGGCATCACTAGAGCGATATACGCCGTCACCAAAAAAAGCTCCCGTATTTGAGCTTGCATTGGCTTCACCAGTACCGGCATAAATAACTTGGCCATTGGAGGGAGCTATGGCCAAATCACCGATGGAAGCTTTTGCAATGTCGTCAAAAACGGGAGTCCATGAGTCGCCGCCATCGACAGTTTTAAAAATACCCCCTGAGGCTGTACCCACGTAAAATATATCATCATCGTCTGGAGAAATTACAATATCAGTTACACGCCCTCCAGTATTTAAGGGACCAATAAAATCCCATGTGCCGCCACCTTCACTTCGATTTGAAAGAATCTCTTTTGCCTGAATTTCAGCTTTTTTAATGGCTTCTTCGTTGATATAATTATTCGGATAGGCACGTTGATTATAGAAATATTCACCGGGATATTGTTGGTTGAGTTCTTCTTGGGTTATTTTAGAAACTTCCGAGTTGGATTCGTTTACTTCCGAAGAAAATAATAAGATAAAGGTTGTAGTTACTATTGCAACAGCGGCGAAAATTTTCAATTTCATAGGACAGCGCTTTTCTTTGATTTATAAGTTATAAAAATAACTCAAATATTGATGTCATGCTGTTAAAGTGAGAAATCTATGGTATTTTTTGAATTTGAATATGATATTTAATCGATTATCTTTATCACTCTTAAAAATATAAAAATGAGACACCTACTTTACGCTTTTTTATTCCTTGCCATTTCCTCTCAATCCTTTGCTCAAGTACAATCCACCTTTGAATACTTAGATGTCTTTGGTTTGGAATATGCAGGTGACCCACAAATCTCCCCCGACGGAAACCAAGTGGTCTATCGTAGGACGGGTTTTGATATTATGAAAGATCGTTCCAAGGGAAATCTATGGATAGTAAGCAGTGATGGAAGTAAGCACCATAAATTAACTTCTCGCGAAGTCAATGAACGAGGTGCAAAGTGGTCACCTAGTGGGGATCGAATAGCCTTTACAAGTAGCGAAGGAGAGGGCAGTGAAATCTATATTTATTGGACAGCTACTGGAACGGTCGCTAAGCTAACGCAGTTAGAAAATGGCCCCTCAAATATAGCATGGTCTGCCGATGGGAAGCAGCTTGCTTTTACAATGAAAGTGAATGTAAAGCCTCCTGTATTGACAAAAATGCCGGCGAAGCCAAAAGGAGCCAAGTGGGCAGCCGCTCCTAGAATAACGGATCGCTTGAAGCATGAAGCCGATGGGACTGGTTATTTGAAACCAGGATTTACTCATATTTTTGTTTTACCAGCAGATGGAGGCACACCGCGACAGTTAACTTCAGGACCATTTAATCACGGAAGTAATTTGTCTTGGTCACCAATAGGAGATAAGATTTATTTTTCGGCCAATAGAAATCCGAATTGGGAATATGAATTCAGAAATAGTGAAGTTTATGCTATTAATACCACCACTAGTTTAGTTCAAACCCTAACCGATAGAGATGGGCCAGATAGATCACCCAAATTATCGCCCGATGGAAGTATGGTAGCCTATATAGGCTATGAGGATAAGGTGCAAACCTACCAGACCAGGAAACTTCAAGTAATGAATAACGATGGTTCGAATAAACGGGTGGTTTCAAAATCACTGGATAGAAGTATATCTTCTGCCGTTTGGGCTAATGATGGCAAGGGGTTGTATGTTCAGTATAATGATTTGGGCTTAACCAAATTGGGATACCTGAGTCTCAACGGAAAACTGACCAAGTTGGTGGACAATGTGGGAGGAACTACTTTAGGAAGACCTTATGCTAGTGGTAGTTTTTCGGTATCCAATAATAACAAAATCGCGTATACAATTTCATACCCGGATCGTCCAGCCGATGTCGCCCTAGTGGATAAAAGTAATAAGAAACCAAAAATAGTGACCGAATTGAACGAAGATGCGCTAGGTTTTAAACTACTAGGTGCTGTCGATGAAATTTGGTATAAGTCGTCCGTAGATGGACGGGATTTGCAGGGTTGGATGGTTTATCCCCCTAACTTTGACAAACGTAAAAAATATCCTTTGATTGTAGAAAATCATGGAGGTCCCATCCTTAATTACGGACCGTTTTTTTCTGCTGAGATGCAGTTATATGCTTCGGCTGGTTATATAGTGTTTTATCCCAATCCGCGTGGAAGTACTAGCTATGGTGAAGAATTTGGAAATTTGCTCTACAACAATTACCCAGGAAACGATTATCAGGATGTAATGGATGGCGTAGATGCCGTTATCGCTCGAAGAAAGGTGGATCCAGAAAAACTATATGTAACGGGAGGAAGTGCCGGTGGAATCATGACCGCTTGGATCATAGGAAAGAACAATCGTTTTAAGGCTTCCGTAGTAGCGAAGCCCGTAATGAATTGGATTAGTAAAACCCTCGTGGCCGATAATTACTATGGCTATGCAGATACCAGATATCCTGGGCAACCCTGGGAGAATTTTGAAAACTACTGGAAGTTTTCGCCCATTTCATTAGTGGGTAATGTTGAAACCCCAACCATGGTGATGGTGGGTATGGACGATTTACGGACTCCTCCAAGTGAAGCAAAACAATTGTACCACGCCTTAAAACTTCGAAAAATAGAGACGGTACTAGTAGAAATCCCTGGAGCGTCACATGGTATTTCCGCACGTCCAAGTAATTTAATTACTAAGATTGCTCATACGTTGGCTTGGTTTGAGAAGTATAAATAATAGATAGCACCACGAGGTTGCTACGCATAAATTCATTCAGGATACCAATTCAATTCTATCACTTTGATATTTGGACCTGGTCCTGATTTTTTCACCCAGCCGTGAAATTTTCCAATGTCGCTCATCATTCCTTTTCCACGGTAATGGTAGGGATATACCGTTTTTGGTTTGAAGGCGACCACTGCCTTAGCGGCTTGTAGTTCGGTCATGGTGTAGGGAAGGTTCATACAAACAAAGGCGACGTCAATATCTTTAAGTGCTCGCATTTCTGGAATGTCTTCGGTATCTCCGGAGATGTATACCCGCATACCATCTTTTTCAATCACATATCCATTACCACGCCCTTTGGTGTGAAATTGTAGGGCTTCTTCGCGTAAATTGTACATAGGAATGGCCTCCACATTAAATCCGGAGCGTTCTTTAAAATCGCCGTTGTTAAGTACATCTACTTGAGGATCGAAGTCGGATGGAAGTTCGTCTGCTACTGCCTGCGGCACCATAATTTTGGTTTTAGTAACACTAACGGCCTGCAATGTTTCCACATTCAAATGATCACCATGAATATCGGTTATCAGGATGAGGTCGGGTGCAGGGTGTCCTTCAAAGGCGGAGGCACCGCCAACGGGATCCACATAAATGATGTGCCCATCCCATTGCAATACCATAGTCGCATGGGAAATGGGGTGTACTTCAAACTCTTTGACAGCAGCCGTTTCTATAATTTCTTCAGACGCTACGTTTTCAGTAGCCTCAACTAGGGTCGTTTCCGTTTCGGCAACTTCGGTAGTTTCTTTTTTGTTGTTTTTGCAGCTAGAAAGAGCAATCACGAATAATAGGGAGAGGATGATTCGAGACATAATTATTTTTTTATGAAGATACGAATTCCTTAATTCCGAAGCAATTAAAGCGGATAAACCATTTTAATATTGCTTCGTTTATAGGGGCTGTTTGCTTCAACTTCAACTTCTTCAAAACCAAACTTTCTATAAATGTAGATAGCATTTTCAAGCAAGGTATTGGAATATAAATAGAGTTTTTCTAAGTCGTTTTCCTTGGCAAAATCTATACAGTGCTGCATGAGTTGTTGTCCTATTTTTTTACCTCTTTGATCACCTCGTACTGCCATTTTAGTCAGTTCAAAGGCATTTGCACCTCGTTTTAGGAGTGCAACGGTCCCAATTGCTTCGCCATTTTCGACGGCGAAGAAAATGTGACCACCAGGGTCTAAAATATACTTGTTAGGCTTACTAAGTACTTCTCGGTCAAAATCTTCTACATAGAAGAAGGTTTCCAACCATTCGATATTGAGGTCGTAGAATGTTTGGGCGTATTTTGGTTTAAATGAAGTAATGGAGAGTAGTGTTTCCTGTTTCATGTGTTTTGATATAGCTTCGGAAAAGTCACCCGATTTGATGACCTCCTCGAATTGGTCAATATGTTCTAATAATGAATTGGCAGGCTGGCGTGTCATTTCTTTCACCGCCTTATCCATGGAACGCCAAAGGGGTTGTACTTGAATTTGGAGTACTGAACCTTTTGGAGTTAGGGAAATGATTTTTTTCCTTTTATCAATGATATCGGTTTCCAATTGCACCAGTCCTTTTTGAACTAATTTATTAATGGTTTGGGTAACTGCAGGTTGAGAAGTTTCCAAGGCCTCGCACAATAGGGTGTTTGTGATAGATTTGGATTGTGCAATTTCATGAAATGCGGGAAATAGGTATGGGTCAAAGTCGATACCATAGTGTCGATAGACTACACTGGTAGTTTTCATTAATAGCTCGCTGACTCTCTTCAAACGAGAGCCTAAGCTTAATTCTCCTAATAGTTTTAATGAATCCATATAAGTAATTATATAAGTACTTATGCAAATATACAGCATTTGCATCTAAAATTAATTTAAATGCAAATATATTTATTTGGATGTGTTCAATTGAGTGGGATTTCTCACTACATTTTCCCGTCAATATAATCGATGGTCGACTGCTCGATAGCAATGGTGTTGTCGTAAATTTTCTTGGCTTTGGCTAAGGTGTCATCCGCGAAATTGCGGTCCTTGATATCCTTCGCATTGATACGTACGTTGAAATAGGCACCTACAACGGCTGCTTTTGCGCAAAGTATGCCCACACCAGCATCAGAGAGCGAACTTTGCAGTCCTTCCATGAGCATGGCTTGCATCACCTCCATAGATTCATAAGCTGTCTCCATCACTTGAAATGGGATTTCGGTAGCATAGATAGTGGCTACTTCAATGGCCGACTTTCGAGCTTCAATTTCGGCTTCGTTGCCTTTTGGCATTCTAAAGCCATCAATTATTTTGTTGAAGGCATTGGTATCTTCATCCACCAAATACAGCAACTTGCTTTTATAGACTTGTCCTTTTTGAGCCCATTCAGAATAAAACTCCCATTTGTCATCCCAGCCTGCTTTATGCGCTGATAGGTTGGCAACCATTGTTCCCAAAGAAACACCTAAAGCTCCAACATAGGCAGAAATGGAACCGCCTCCTGGTGCCATTGACTCTCCTGCAGTTTCATCGGCGAAGTCATCTAATTTGAAATCAATTAATTTTTTTCCTTCGGAAGTGAGCATATACTCGATGATCTTTTCCTGTGGATGGAATGGTTTTAAATCATCCAGTCCCATCGATTTAACGGCAATCTTAATTTTTTCAGCTTCAGAAACACCTAAAGAACGCTCTTGTTTGATTAGAAAATAATCGGCTGCATCCAACATGGCTTTTAATGGAACTAATCCCACTAATTCTGAGCCAGTAACTCTTAGCCCTCGCTCTTCGGCTGCTTTACAACTTTCATCAAAGGCAATATGTAGTGGCGTGATAGAGATATTGGTTAGATTGTATGAAATTTGTGCAATTCCGTATTCTTCAATATACCAACCAATTCCTTTAACGGCTTTCAATTTCCCAGGGACTCTAAGTGGTTCTCCATCTTCACCTATCATCTTTTTGCCAGTAATAGGATTTCCCTCTCGTTTCACACGACCAGCTTCTCGAATATCGAATGCGATGGCGTTTGCTCTTCTTGGGGAGGTGGTATTTAAATTGACGTTATAGGCAATTAAAAAGTCACGAGCCGATATGGCGGTAACTCCTGTTTTTTCAACACTTTTATTGAATTCGGCCGGGCCGAAGTCAGGCGCCCAATTAGGGTCTGCCAGTTTCTTAGCTAAGCCTTCGTATTCCCCTGAACGACAATTGGCCAAGTTTTTACGCACTTCTTGTTTAGCCGCACCTTCATAGAAATAACCAGGAATCCCCAATTCTTTGCCGACTCGTTCTCCCAATTTATGGGCATAGGTAGCCGCTTCTTCAATACTAATATTAGCGATAGGTACCAAAGGACAAACATCGGTCGCACCAAATCGTGGGTGTTCACCGCTGTGTTTACTCATGTCAATTAATTCCGAAGCTTTTTTAATAAGCAGAAAGGCCGCTTCAATAACCGGTTCTGGTGCTCCTACGAACGTAATTACAGTTCTATTGGTAGCTTTCCCTGCGTCTATATCTAACAGTTTGACGCCGTCCACAGTTTCTACGATGTGAGCGATTTCTTGAATTTTTGCTTCGTCATTACCCTCACTAATGTTGGGTACACATTCTATAAGTTGATGTTGCATGAATTTGTGCTGGTTTGAATGGAATAATAGGTTGAAAAATCAAAAGTAAATCTTGTTTTTCGAATTCCAGCCTCGTTTTGTTAAAATATATATACTAAATGGAATTAAATAATATGACCGCCAATAATTACCGTTTCAATAAGGTTACTTCCGAAGGCATAAGGTAGGTACCCATAGGAAGGAATTTCCTTGGTAATCATGACGTTAGCCGATTTCCCCTTAGTAATACTTCCATGAGAATCACTCAATCCCATGGCATACGCACCATTTAGAGTAGCCGCATTGATGGCTTCTTCAGGAGTAAGTTTCATTTTGATGCAGGCAGTAGCAACCACAAAATTCATATTCCCACTAGGGGTAGAACCTGGATTGTAATCGGTGGCAAGAGCTAATGGGAGTCCGGCGTCAATAATTTGTCTTCCAGGTGTGTATGGAATACTCAGGAAATAAGAGCAGGAGGGAAGCGCGACCGGCATCGTCTCACTCTGTTTTAAAGCTGCGATGTCTTCATCAGTAATTACTTCCAAATGATCTACGCTTAATGCATTATGATTCACACCTGCAGCAACTCCGCCAATGGCGTTAAATTGATTGACATGAATTTTTGGAATGAACCCATACGGTTTGGCAGCTTCCAATAATCGATTCGTGTCATCTACTGTAAAGTAGCCTTCTTCACAAAATATATCGACATAGTCTGCTAGATTCTCTGCAGCTACTTTGGGCAGTATTTCGTTGATGATGAGATCAAGATAACCGTCCTTATTGTTTTTAAATTCTGAAGGAACCGCGTGTGCTCCTAAAAATGTCGTTTTGACCGCAACGGGATATTGTTGTTCCAATTTCTTGGCGACTCTAAGCATTTTTAGCTCGGCATCGGTAGTAAGGCCATATCCGCTTTTGATTTCGATGGCACCGGTGCCCAATTGCATCACCTGCTCTAATCGCTTTGCGGACTGACGGTACAAATCTTCTTCCGAAGTTTCCTGGAGTTTCTTTGCGCTATTTAAAATACCTCCACCGTTTTCGGCAATTTCGTGATAACTCAAGCCATTAATTCGGTCTACAAACTCTTGTTCTCTGTTGCCTGCGTACACAATGTGTGTGTGGGAATCGCACCAGGTGGGCAGTACAATTTTCCCGGTACAATCAATAGTTTTATCGGCCGAGACAGCTTCCATGCCCGACATGCTTCCGAAGTCTACTATAAGATCATCCTCCAACAACAACCAAGCATTTGGAATGGTTGGCAGCTCTTTCATTTCAATACCGCTCACTTTGGCAGGAGGGTTAGAGCGAACTTGTAACAGCTCTTTTATATGGGTTAAGAGTAATTTCATTGCTTGATCATTTTAATTGAGAACCATCCTAGTACCAGGATAATAAGTCCCATGACAATCCAGAGCCAAAGTTTATTTTTGAATAGCGGCTCTGTTTTTTCAGCCATCTCTTTTTCAATGGAGATTGGGGTTTTAAGCTGTAAAGCGCTCAAGTTGATAGGAATGGAATTCTCAAATCTTGAAATGTCGTAGTTGGGTTTTGTTGGATTGCTTTTACCGTAGGTAAGGTAATAAGTAGCCGGCTCGCTAAAACGTGCGACTAACTCATGAACATAACCTTTTACTTCCACCGAATTGATGGCTAAGGGTTCATTATCATAATTCTCAATGACAATTTTTAATTTCTGAAGAATGGTACTATCAAAGCTAAAGCCCTCATTTTCCATAGAGCTAAGTGTGTTTTTACTCAAGGTTTGATAATTGTAATGCCATCCTTGTTCCGTTTCCACGCTGTCCTTAAGGTATTTAATGGTCATAGGACGATAATAGTCAAAGCTATTTTGAACGTCCACCGCAAGAAAACTAACAGGAACTGGAGTGTTTAGAGTCACTTCAATGCTGGTCTGTTTGGTCGTTCGGTTGCTTTCAAATCGTGTGTCTTTTACTGAAAAACGGGTGTAATCAGCAGGTGTTATTTCTTGAAGATCCAGTTTTGCATTAACGAGTTTTGGTTTTTCTGAAGCTTTAATTTTCAGGCGGTAATAACCGTACTTTGAACTTGGGAAGGAAACCTTGGTAAATCGATAATTACTGTTTATATTTTTAAAAGATAAAATACGGTAGTCATCAACCATTTCAAACCACTCCTTGTTATCGGCACTTCCTTCTAGCTGAAGTCTCCAATCGAAGTTTTGCTGTTTAAAATAAAGTTCCATAAAATTGACGGCGGCATCGGTGGGAACTTCAAAAGTGACATAGTAGTCTCCTTGGCTATACGATTCGTTTAGCTTTTTAAAAGTGACCGTTTGTTTTGCTGTTTTTTGCGTTTTACGCTTTATTAGATAAGGGGTTTCAATGGTGTCGTTGCTGGCATTTATTCCGAAGATTCGAATATCGTTAAGGGAGTTATTAACGTCTTCAAATATTGAATTAGGGAGTTCTATTTTATGCCAAGCATCGGTTATTCCATCCAGCTCCATTTTATAGTTATATTCCTCCATCTGACCGAAGCAAAGCGAGCTCACAAATAAAAGAAGGTAAAGGCTACGATTCATTTTCAACTTCATTGCTAATCTTGTTTTTGTATTTATTATATAAAAATGAAATGACTAAAAGTAAAACTCCTAGTGATACAAATACAATGGTTTTTGAGATGGTATTGAGATGGGAAATATCGTAAAAAAATAATTTGATAAGGGTAATCCCAAATAGAGCAATAGCACCAATGCGAAGGTATTGTTTGTTTTTCCAGATACCAAAAACTATGAGCCATAAAGAATAGACGCCCCACAAAATACTGAGCCCTAATTTGTAAGCAGCATTGTTTCCGGCTATGTCTAACCAATGCAGCAATTCACTGCTTAGTATCCATAATATAACGATGTGTAAGATCATATGGAACAAGTGATGTAACCAACGAACTTTAAAATGTTCCTTCCTGAATTTTCGCGTCACGAGTACAATCAATACTAGGAATATAAAAGAGACATAACGAATACCAATATTAAAGACTCCGCTGTCAAAGTAGGAGGTTAACTCGTTTTCCAGATAGCTTTCTCGCAACTCGCTAAGCACATAAAGCCCTTGGGTTAAAAACACGAAAATTGCTATAATATTTATACCAAATGCCGCATACCCAAGGAACTTGTTTTTCAGTTTCTTCATGTTAAAAAATGACAAGCACGCTAGGAATAATAAGCTATAGATAAGGACCCAAATCATCTTGAAACTTCGAATATCTTGATCCCTTTGTGTACTTGCGTAGTTGCTGCCTTCAGAAGTGATTTCTAAAGCAGATTGTGCGTACCACTGATTAAAGTAGGAAGCAATTTCAAAACGAATGGATAGATAAAGCGATAGCAATAAAAAAACAGGAATCACTACCGAGAATATTTGAACCAGCCAATTTTTTGTACCCATGGCCGATGGATGTTTTTTATTTCGACTCATCCAAGCGATAAAGGCAAAGGCGGCTACGAATAGCATGGAACTTAAGAAGTGGACATTAAAGAAGGTGGTTAACTCTTTAATACCGTAACGATATTGACTGGCATCATATGCTCCATACCAGTCCTGAGCAATGCTCATAAAGGCCAGTAACATGAGCACGTATGAGATTCGTTCGTAGGTTGCTATTTGTTTGGTTCGGGCAATCCAGAACAGTAGAGCTGCTTCGGCCACCCAAAATAAGGTGACCCAGTTACCATCCAATTGAATGGGTACGGCCATGGTGATAAAAGCCAGTACTAGCACGATAACAAAATAGAATAGATTTTTGTCAGCCAATTTTCTTCGGTAGATTATGAGTCCAACTACAAAATGGAGTATGGCATTTCCAAGCGCAAAAACACCGAGTAATTGTTCGCCGGTACTATTTTCACTTAGGATGGAGTATCCAAGGCCGAAGAATATAAATGAATTTATAAGGAGCATTATGATGTCCAGTGCCCCAAATTTTTCTTTTTGATTCAATTTATAGGCGAGAAAGGTGACATAGAAAATAACAAAAAAGACGGTCAAAAATAACAATGCAAGTCCGTAGTGATTGGATGGGCTGTAATCAAGGAAATACCAAGACATATACATAATCCAGGTAAGTGCGAAAGATACATAGTAGAGTGGCTTCCAATACTTTTTGAAAGCAATGATTAGAATTCCAATATTCAGAATGGCCGTATAACTAAATAAAATAGCCACTTTTCCGGAGCCATCGCTCAGCAAAAAAGGAACGGCATAAGCCCCTACTAAGCCAATATGAGCAATAATTTGCTTGTTGTACTTCAACGCAGCTATGACTGTGAAAGCGGTAAAAACAAACATTAATACAAAGGTAAATAACTGCGGAATCAAGTGGTAATAACTATAGGCGAAAAAGCTAATAAAATACATGATGGCCATGGCTCCGCTTACCAAGACTGCGCTGTAATTTAGATAGTTCTTTTTGAGTTTTATTCCGAATCCTAGTAAGCCTAAACCAGTGAGGTATCCTAGAATAATACGAGTTAATGGGCTTATCAATTCATTCTCGATCGAATACTTCGCTCCAATGGCAACGCCAATAACGGTAATCAAAATCCCTAATTTGTTGATGAGGTTTTCTCCGATAAACTTCTCTAAGTCAGATTTGCTTTTTGGCTTGTGAACTGGCTGTTGAGGTTTTTCAAATGGAACTGTTTTTTGGGCTTCTTTTGACGGTTCAGAGGGATGAGTCACTTTTGACACCATTTCTTTCTGAGGCACTTCTTTTGTCGGTTCCGAAGCCATTTTTGGTTGGCTCGTGCTTTCCGAAGAAGTTTTTAAAAGGAAAACTTCCTTTTTGAGTTCCAATATTTCCTTATAGAAGAACTCTTGCTGTTTTAACAGGGTGTCCAGTCTGGCTTGGAGTTTATCTATAGTGTCTTTTTCATTACTCATAGGTAGTGATTTTGGATGGTTCAAATCAATTTACCGGCATAATCTACGTTCAGTTAAGGAACAAAATTATTCAGATTATGTAACCGAAGATACATAAAAGATTCAATCCTTATCTCCTTCTTATCATTGGAGAACAATATCTTCCAATTTAATTGAAACCTATTTTTATTTACAACTAAAATGGGGATTATGACTTTCCGCGAATTCTGCCAACACTCATGGTTAGCCATTTAATAACAAAAGTTTCATTTACCAAATACGGCAAAGCTAAAAAGGAATTAATACCTTAGAGCTTCTAAAATAAAGACCCTATGAAACCTCGAAAATTAGGAATCAATACCATTTGCACCCATGTAGGTGAGTTGAATGACGAGCAATTTAAAGGAGCTATTTCTCCACTTTATATGTCAAGTGCTTATGCATATGAAGATGTAGATGTAAAGCGATATCCGCGGTATTTTAACACGCCAAACCAAGAAGCTTTAAGTAAAAAAATAGCGGCCCTAGAGAAATGTCAGGCTGGATTAATATTCGGAAGTGGTATGGCTGCCGTAAGTCATACGATGTTGGCTTTTCTGCAAAAGGGAGATCATGTGGTGTTGCCTAAAACATTGTATGGAGGAACTTTTAATTTTGTGGTTGAAGAGTTCCATAAATTCGGAATTGAATATTCCTTTACTGATGGTTTTTCTGAAGCCGATTTCGTTTCAGCAATAAAAGAGAACACCAAAGTGCTCTATGTAGAAACCCCTTCGAATCCGCTCATGTATATTACCGATTTGGAAATGATTGCTCGTATAGCTAAGAAAAGAGGGATTATTACAATGATCGATAACACCTTCGCATCGCCAATAAATCAAACGCCAGCCGATTTTGGGATTGATATTATGATACACAGCGCAACCAAATACATGGGAGGGCATAGCGATATTTGCGCAGGAGCCGTGGCTGGATCTGACGAACATATTGGAAGGATATGGGAATTGGCCAAAAATTTTGGTGGAAGCTTGAGCGATTACACGGTTTGGTTATTGGAACGAAGCATTAAAACAATGGCGCTTCGGGTAAAGGCTCAAAACCGCAATGCAAAGAAGACGGCAAAATGGTTGGAGAAACATCCTTTAGTAGCTCGTGTTTATTATCCTGGGTTAAAAAGTCATCCAGATTACGAAATTGCTAAAAAGCAGATGCGTGGTTATTCGGGAATGCTTTCCTTTGAATTGCTCGAAACTATGGATGCCAAGGATTTTATGGATTCATTGCAACTTATTAAGCCAGCGATGAGCTTAGCTGGAGTGGAGTCTACGATTTTGTCTCCCACTAAAACTTCTCATGCTTTATTATCTCCAGAAGAAAGGGAGCGTCAAGGAATTAAAGACGGTTTGCTTCGTTTCTCCTTAGGAATAGAAGAAAATGCCGATATTATTGCCGATTTGGAACAGGCCTTCGAATCTGTTGCCAAAAAGCAGCTAGAATTATTATAAATATTGAATTAAAAATAGCCATGAAGCTCCTATTTTGATGAGTTGAATGCAATACATTATGAAATTAGACATACTAGCCATAGGCGCACATCCAGACGACGTTGAAATGAGTTGTGGTGCCACCATAGCCAAAGAGGTTGCAAAGGGAAGAAAAGTGGGCATTTTGGACCTTACTCGAGGAGAGTTAGGAACAAGAGGTAGTGCCGAGATTAGAAAGGAAGAAGCAACTGCCGCCGCTCAAATCTTGGGCGTAAGTGTGCGAGAAAACTTGGGGCTGGCCGATGGTTTTTTTCAGAATAATAAGACTTCACAAATGGAAGTAATCAAGGTGCTTAGAAAATATCGTCCAGACATCGTCTTTTGCAATGCCGTAGACGATCGGCACATTGATCATGGAAAAGGCAGTAAGTTGGCAAGTGATGCTTGTTTTTTAAGTGGCTTGCGTCGCATTGAAACTGAATGGGAAGGAGAGAAGCAAGAGGCCTGGCGTCCTAAATTGGTATACCATTATATTCAATGGGTAGAATTGGTGCCTGATATTGTGGTAGATGTAACTGGATTCATGGATAAGAAGTTGGAGGCCGTTTATGCTTATGGCAGTCAGTTTTATGATGCTAAAAGCAAGGAGCCGGAAACACCGATCTCTTCAAAAAACACCATGGAAAGTCTTTCGTATCGGAATCAAAATTTCGGTAGGCTTATTGGTACAGAAGCTGGAGAGGGCTTTACTGTAGAACGTTATGCAGCGGTAGATTCAATCTTCGATCTGATTTAAAAAAATCTTCAAAAATTGTATTGTCCATAGTATTGAAATGCATTATATTTGCACCCTGCTTTCATAAAGTTTACATTTAATACAGTATTAAATGCTTTGAAAGTGGTGAAATGGTGGTTGTAGCTCAGTTGGTTAGAGCACTGGTTTGTGGTACCAGGGGTCGCGGGTTCGAATCCCGTCTTCCACCCAATGAAAAGGACTTGAATTTGATTCAAGTCCTTTTTTTATACCCTCAAATGAAGCTCGCTTCAAATTTGAGGGTATAAAAAAAGGACGATTGGGCGTTAGCCTAAGGACTTCACATTGGCAGGTTCCCCTTCATGGGATCAGCGGAGCTAATCCCAAAGAATTTGAGGGTATAAAAAAAGGACGATTGGGCGTTAGCCCAAGGACTTCACATTGGCAGGTTCCCTTCATGGGATCAGCGGAACTAATCCCGAAAAATTTGAGGGTATAAAAAAACCCGATGCCTTAGCATCGGGTGAATAATTTTTGGTTTTCTTACTTACAACTTATCCGCAGTAATACGAGCTTCTCGGTTGGCAACTTCCCAAGCTGTCTGGAAGATCAGGTGCGCACGTTTCTCCATAAGTTCGTATTCTATTTTATCCGGTGTATCGGTTACCTTATGATAGTCCTCATGCACTCCATTGAAATAGAAAATAATAGGGACGTTATTTTTTGCAAAGTTGTAATGGTCGCTTCGATAGTAAAAGCGGTTGGGGTCGTTTTCATCATTGAATTTATAATCCAATTCTAAGTCGCTGTATTCTTTAGCTACATTTTCAGATAGATCGTGTAGCTCTTGACTTAATTTGTCACTTCCGATAAGGTAAATATAGTTTGGATTGCTTGCTTTGTCTGGATCTATACGACCCACCATGTCGGTATTCAAATTACATACGGTATTAGCCAATGGATAAATTGGGTTTTCTGTATAATATTTGGAGCCATAGAGACCTATTTCTTCACCGGTTACATGCAAGAAAAGGATAGAACGTTTCGGCCCTTGTCCATTTTGAACTGCTTTCTGAAAAGCTTCGGCAATCTCTAATAAAGTGACTGTACCACTTCCATCATCATCTGCTCCGTTAAATACCTCTCCATCTTTCATACCAACATGATCATAATGGGCTGAAAGAACGATTACTTCATCTGGCTTTTCACTTCCTTCTATAAAAGCCAAAACATTCTCTGAAGATTTAGGCTCTTTCATTCTATTAAAGTAGCTAGCCGGGATATTCTGGTAGTACTCACCTGTTTCTTTCGGGGGAGCTATTCCTTGTGAAACATAGAAATTTTTAAGGTATTCTGCTGCCATTTTCTGACCTGGTTCTCCCGTCATTCGACCTTCCATTTTGTCGTCGGAAAACTTATAGAGATGTGTACTAAGATCTTCTGCGGTGATTGTATTCATATAATCCACACGAGACAGCTTTTGTTTGGCTGAGTTTTGTGCAGAATTGCAGGAAATTGATAGCACTGCAATAGTAGCTAGTAAAAAATGTTTCATTGGATTCTCGTTTAAGGCCTAAAGATACATATAGTTGTATTTGCGAATCTAAAAAAAATGTGAAAATTGGAATTAATAATTAAAAAAATAGCGAAGTGGATCGAGTCATTTATAACCATTTGGGTCTTAATTGAACTGCCATTCGATATAAGGATTGCCTAATAAATCACCTGTGAAATCCTTAGTTATAGTAACAATTATCCATACTAGCCATTGAAATTTATGGTTTAACTTCATTATTCCATATGAAACTGAAGATTGTGAAGAAATATTATATCATAGAAAAGGATAGAGAAACTATAAATATTATTCGCAATACGATGATGGATTTCCCGGAATTCAGATCGGTTGGCTTTTCTCAAGATGAACCTGACTCTATGAATACCATCCTAAAAGAGAATCCTGATGTGGTATTTCTAAACGTAGATGACGTCGTAGGAAATCCGTTTGATTTTGTAAAAGATATAAATGAATACAGCCTAGACCCTCCCGTTTTTGTGGCGCTGTCATCTTTTAAGTCCAGTGCCTATGACGTTATTAAATCTGGCTTCGTTGATTACTTACTAAAGCCTATTCCTGAACTTGAAGTGAGAAAAAGCATCTTGAAGTTTCAAAAAAAGTATAATCGAGATACGAATAAAACTATTTGCTTAAAATCGTATAAGGACTATCAATATCTCAACACCAAGGAAATCCTCTTTTTAAAAGCCGATAATAATACGACCGATTTCTATATGCAAGATGGCAGCATTGTTGGAGCCTTTAAAACACTTGGGACGTTCGAAAATGTGTTGCCTCAAAACTTTTTACGAATTCACAAAAGTTACATCATAAACAGTAGTTATGTATCTCGTATTCAGTATGGAAAATCCATCTGTACGATAAGCAAAAATAATTTTCACATTCCATTTACCAAAACCTTCATTGAAAATGTAAAAGTGATGAATGATACTTTATATCAATCTTCTCTATTATCTCAAAACTAGATTTCCCTCTCAAATTATATGGTTTCACTCACAGACTAAGGTGGTTCACTATACTTCAACTAATTGCCATGGAGGTTTCAAATTCTCAACTTAATTTAGCTGTAAGTCTGGGGAACTCTACAGTAAACTGTCGTACAGACGATTCATTTTAGAATACAATTATTAAACACTATGTCGATTCTCGGCAAAACCATTATATAAATTTAAAATCTATAATTATGAAAACTGTACAACGTATTTTTTTATTTTTAATAATCACATCATTTTTAGCTTCGTGCACACCTCAAGAAATGCTAACGGAGAATTCGGACAGCACTAATATTGATATATATGCTACGGGAGATGGAGACGAAGCTGGAGTTGATGATGATAGAGACGGATAGTCGTTCGATTGAAAATTAGTTAAAAAAAGGTCTTTGATTCGTTCATAGGCTTTTTTTTATAGCTTTGTATCAAACCTTACTTTTGGATAAACGAAATAAATTTGTAGGATTACTTCATTACTTAATATTAAGTAGTCTGTTGCTTATTGGTTGTAATTCAAATGAAAAGAACAAGTTGCCTGAGGGAGAGTTTCCTGCAGATGATTTTTCTTCTTGGATTACTATTTCGAACAATGAAGAATTACAACTATGCGAACGAAAGGAGGCCCTCAATCGCGCCTACTTCGTAAATGATGAAAAGAATGAGAGTTCCAATAAGAAAAATAATCTTAAGACGGTTGCCTTTCAAGCGTATAAACTGGACGATTCCGATTTATTTAAAAAGGCGAACAAAGAAGCTTTCCAAGCTTCGGTTAAAATTCGTGATACCTTAGGCATAGCCAATGCTCATTGGAATTATGGAGCTTTTTACGCTGAAAAGGAAATTTACGATAGTGCTTATTCTCATTACCGTAGCGCTTTAGGATATTATCAAGCTATAAAAAATGACCATTATAGCGGGAAAATGCTATATAATATGGCGTTTATTAAAGGTAGACTTAAAGATTACACTGGTAGTGAAGTTTTGACATCACAGGCTATTGTGAAATACAAAAAACTGAATAAATACAAATCGCTCTATACTTCCTACAACCATATGGCGATTTTGTTTAAAGAATTGAAGGAATATGATCGGGCCCTAGCCTATAATCAAGATGCGCTTAGTTATCTGGCATACCTGAGCGATAAGAAGACCTATTATGAAGGGAGCCTTAACAACATTGGACTTATATATCATAAACAAGAAAACTATGAGCGCGCCATTGAATATTTTAATGAAGCCTTAGAAAAAGATAGCCTAAAACATAAAAATATTGATTTATATGCGAGACTCATAGACAATAGAGCACATAGTAAATTACTGAATAACGACACAATTAATTTGCTAAGTGAATTCAACGAGTCCTTGCACATTAGAGATAGTTTGAACAATCACGCCGGTATTACGTTAACCAAATTGCACCTGGCAGAGTTCTATAAAAAGAAGAATGATACGGCAACTGCAATCCGGTTTGCTGAGGAAGCAAAATATATCGCCAAAGAGCGAAAGAACAATCGAGATTACTTGGCTTCTTTGAAATTTTTATCCACGGCAGATGATGAAAACGCCAATGCTTATTTAAATGAATTTATTGAAGTTAATGATAGCCTCCAGAATATTGAACGAAAAATTGGAAACAAATTTACCCGAATTGTTCTCGAAACCGATGAATACATTGAAGAAGCCGCGCGTTTGGTTCAACAAAAAATATTGATTTTAGTCGTGAGCCTATGTCTCCTTCTAATTTTGTCGCTGCTGTATTTTGTAAACCGTCAATATTCAAAAAGTAAAGAGTTGCTGTTTGAGAGCGAACAACAGAAAGCTAATGAGCAAATTTATTTACTATCGCTTGAACAACATTCCAAACTAGAAGAAGGAAAAGTGCAGGAGCGCAATCGAATTTCGGAGGAGTTGCATGACGGAATATTAGGTAAATTATTTGGAGCTAGAATGGGACTAGGATTTTTAAATCCAGACCTAGATCAAGGAGCCACCCAAAAATACAATTTGTTGATTGGAGAACTTCAGATTATTGAAAAGGAGATTCGAGATATTTCACACGAGTTGAAAAACCACGACTCCTCCTCCTCGAGTGTTAGCTTTTTTAATTTGGTCACCAAACTAATTATAGATTGCAGTGAAATTGGAGGTTTTGAATATAGGTTGACCAAAGACGGAGCGATATTCTGGGAAGATGTAGATGAGATTGTCAAAGCAAATTTGTATCGAATAATCCAAGAATCATTACAGAATACTATAAAATTTGCGAAGGCAAATGAAGTGTTAATTGATTTTTCAATTCAGGAAGGAAGTCTTATCTTAACAATAATTGACAACGGAGTTGGATTTAATACATTAAAAAAGAAAAAGGGTATAGGCCTTAAGAATATGAGGTCTAGAGCAGAAAAATTGAATGGCGAATTTACCATTGAATCCCGACCAAATGAAGGGACGAAAACGGTAATTCGATTCCCATTAATAAAGAAGTATGAAACAGAATTATAAGGTATTATTAATAGAAGACCACCCCTTAATAGCCGAAGCCTATAAAAGTGCTTTGAAATTTGTAAGTAAAGAAAAAGAAGGTGTCAATTTTTTTATTGAAACAGCAAATAACTGCGACATCGGTTACGAAAAAATAAAGAATGCATCCAACAAAAATGGTGTGGACCTTATATTCTTAGATATTCGACTACCACCTTCGAAAGACAGCAAGGTGCTATCCGGAGAAGACCTTGGAATTATTGTAAATAAATTATTGCCCGATTCAAAAATAATCATCTCTACCACCTTCAACGATAACTATAGGATACACAGTATTTTTAAAAGTGTAAATCCTGATGGCTTCCTTATCAAAAATGATATTACCGCTGACGAAATAATAGCGGCGATTAAAAGTGTCCTTTTTGACCCTCCTTATTACAGTAAGTCCGTTATTAGGTTATTGCGCAATGAGGTTTCCAATAACTTTTTATTGGACAATATAGACCGCAGATTGCTTTATGAATTGTCTATAGGGACCAAAATGAAGGACCTTCCAAGCCTATTACCACTTTCCATTGCAGGAATTGAAAAGCGTAAACGTCATCTTAAAGAAGTTTTTGATGTTAAGAAAACCGATGATAAAGAGCTAATTACCATTGCCAAGGAAAAAGGATTTATCTAAAACACTCTCGCCTTAACCCCTCTTTTTAAGGTAAGGTAATTCCTTACTTTTTCTACGCTGTAAAATTGCCATAAGCAACACAAATCAGATAACTTTAATCTAAAGAATTTCTTTCGTCACACCTATTCAATATGTGACTTAAGATAGCGAAGCTGTTATCTAAATTCCTTCTTTAAAAAAAAATTGCTTGTGAATTCCAACTATTCTATAGGGTGGCATGTTTTGTATGTAAAATCTCGAACAGAGAAGAAGGTACATGAATCATTGTTGGAGATGTCCATAGGATCGTTTTTGCCTTTAGTTAAAACGGTTCGGAAATGGAGTGATCGAAAGAAAGTGGTACTTCAACCCTTGTTTCCATCTTATGTATTTGTCAATATAAACTCATCCCTAGATTTTTATAAGGCCCTATCGATCAATGGGGCTTGTGCTTATATCCGATTTGGCAATCAATATGCTACGGTACGAGAAGAAGAAATTAATAGTATTAAAATTCTTATCGGTGCCGAGGATATTGAAGGACTCGTTGTTGATCAACAAATTCATCATGTAGGTGATAAAAGAACCATCTCGTATGGCCCTTTGTGTGGTTTAGAATGTGAAGTCCTTAATATTAATAATACGAATAAAATCATTGTTCGTATTAATTCAATTCAGCAGTGCCTAACTGCTATTATACCTTCCTATTATCTTCAAGACGCCATATAAATTGGCAGATAGAAACATAATGTACGATGACTATCGTTAAAGAAAAATTAATTCAGAATTATTGGAGTCATAAAACTCAAGGTTGCGAGGTATTTGAACCCACGCCACCCCAAGGTTTTATCACGCATACTGTTTTGCTGAAAGGAACCGATCTTGACTATTTCAGTCAATTGACTTCTGAGAATGTGATGGCAGAGTTCACAGTTTTCCTAGCTGTATATAGTGCATTATTGGAACGTTATTTTCAGGAGAATAAACTGGTTTTTTCAAACGGACTCGGCGAAGGTCAAAATGGAGCCCTTTTATATACTTTGGATTCCGTTGGAGAAAAGACGCTGAAAGAATGTATCCAGAAGGCCAAGGAAGAGGTTCAGGACGTTTATAAATATTCCGAATACAAGAGCCTTCCGGCTCGCATGAAACCATTGGAGTGCTACTCCCATTTTGGACTTTGTTATAATAATGGAACTGATAAAGTTTGGGATGCTCCCTTTGTTTTATCTATTGAAAAACACGCAACAGTTGAACTTGAAGTATCCCTCCGTTTTTCAGAAACAATTATAGCAAGTAAAGTGGCTTTACATTTCCTTCGGAATTTTACCGAATGGATAAAAAACTTACAATCTTTTAGCACTAAAAACTGTTCGACCCTACCAATAGTATCTAAGGATGAACAGGATCAGTTGTTAAAACAATTCAATAATACTGCTGTTTCCTATCCAAAAAGGAACCTTATCCACCTTTTTGAAGAACAAGTGCTTAAAGCTCCTTTCAATACCGCAATAATTGATGGAAAAAATTCATTGACCTATGTAGAGCTGCATAGAGAATCGAATCAATTTTCTCATTACTTAAAACAAAAACGGGAGTTCTCTGCTGGAGATTTAATAGGTATAAAACTACCTCGAACGACAACCATGGTTGTGGCTATCCTCGGAATTTTAAAAGCCTCAGCTGCCTATGTACCCATAGATATAGAATACCCAGAGGAGCGCATCGCCTATATCGAGGGTGATAGTAATTGTAAGCTGATCGTGGATCAAAAAGAATTCGATTTATTTAAAAGTCAACAAGCGTCTTATTCCGAAGAAAATATAGGAGCCAAAATTAATCAACCTCAAACCGCTTATATCATTTATACTTCCGGGAGCACGGGAAATCCAAAAGGGGTGTCCATAACCCATCAAAATGTATCTCAACTACTTTTTTGGGCTGCTGAGGAGTTTGATGCCACCAAATTTGAAATGGTTTATGCGGCCACTTCACATTGTTTCGATCTTTCTGTGTTCGAAATGTTCTTTGCGCTATCCATTGGTAAAAAAATAAGAATATTAAGTAGTGCCTTAGAAATGGAAAGCTACTTGGAAACGGATCAGGGAATATTACTAAATACGGTACCATCCACAGCAAGAATTTTACTAGATAGAAGTAACTCACTTCGCAATATCACGATGGTCAATCTCGCAGGCGAACCATTACCATTAGATTTGGCCGAGAAGTTGCTAACCTATCCCATCCAATTGAGAAATTTGTACGGTCCTTCCGAAGACACTACGTATAGTACCTGCCATCAATTTTCACAAGAAGATTTGAAAACAATTTCCATTGGAAAACCTATTTCGAATACTCAAATTTATATTGTTGATCACCAGATGCAACTGGTTCCCATTGGCGTTCCTGGAAAACTTTATATTTCTGGTGAAGGTTTGGCCGCGGGCTATTTAAATCGGCCTGAGCTGACTGCGGAAAAATTCATTCAAAACCCATTTCAAAAAGGGAAACGGATGTACGACACCGGGGATTTAGCACGATGGTTACCCAATGGAACGATTGATTTTCTTGGCAGAAAAGATCATCAGGTAAAATTAAGAGGCTATCGCATAGAGCTGCAAGAGATTGAGAATACATTACGATCCTATTCGGATCATATCACTCAAGCCGTAGTAGACGTTAAAGTGGTCAACGGCGAGTCGGCCTTAGTTGGTTATTTTTCTTCAGAGGTAGCAATGGATAAGTTATTGGTAAGGGCCTTTTTAGGATCAAAGATGCCATCTTTTATGGTTCCTAATTATCTGGTATCTCTTGATGTGATTCCTATGACGCTTAATGGCAAAATAGACAGAAAGGCCTTACCTAATATTGTAGTCGAGCATGTAACGAGAACAACTTATGTGTCGGCAACTAACGAAGAGGAGAAAACTTTAGTTGCTATTTGGGAAGAAGTTTTGGGGGTAGAAAATATTGGAATTAAAGATCATTTCTTTGAGATGGGTGGACATAGCCTCATGATTTCTCAAATTATCAATCGCATCTTTAAGCAAATGGGCAAAGAGGTTACTTTCAAGGCATTTTACGAAAACCCTACCATTGAAATTCTAGCAAAAAATTTAACATTAAAAGAGTATACACCCATTCCAAATGCACCTCAAGGAGACTGCTATCCAGCAACCACTTCCCAACATCGATTTTGGTTATTGAGTCAATTAGAAGGTGGAGATCAAGCGTATCAAATTGCAGGTGCTTTAAGATTAGTTGGAGCGGTCAATAGCAGTTGTCTAGAAGATGCATTGCAAGTTGTTGCGGCCCGACATGAAGTGCTGAGAACCTTTTTTCAGATTGATAAAACCGGGAACTTACGACAGTTTATTTTACCAAAAGCAGCAATTAACTTTAGTATTTCTGAAATGGATTTTTCAGAAGAAGAAAACCCAGTACTATCTATAAAGGATCACATCAATGAACAAAATGAGTTGCCATTCAATTTGAGTGAGGCTCCTTTGTTTCGACTTTCAATGTTTAAAATTGGAGTAGATGAACATGTGCTTTATCTAAACATGCACCACATTATTAGTGATGGCTGGTCCTTAGAAATTTTTATTACTGAAGTCCTCTCGGTCTACCACAATATCTCCCTAAAAGAGAAAGTAGTTTGGGCACCCCTAGCAGTGCAATTCAAGGATTATGCGGTTTGGTTGGAGCAAGTTCATTTGAAAGACCAATTAGCGGCTAAAAACTATTGGCTGGAACAATTTGATGAGGCCCCAACACCTTTGGAAATTCCGAGTTTTGGTAAGCGACCATTGATTAAAACATACGCAGGGAGAAGACTGAAACATCAATTTTCTTCGGAATTGCTCATCCGACTCAAAAAATTTTCGAAATCAAACGAGGTAACGTTGTTCATGACCTTAATGTCTGGAGTAAAGGCATTGCTCATGCGATATACCAATCAGTCGGATCTCGTGGTTGGAACACCAGTGGCAGGAAGAGAACATCCTGATATTGAAAAGCAAATAGGGTTATTTTTAAATACATTGGCCATTCGTACACAAGTGGAAGCCAATGATAGCTTTTTAAGGCTGCTTCAAAACGAAAAACAACAACTTTTAGACGCATATACACATCAAAATTATCCATTCGACTTGTTGGTGGAGCAATTAAATCTTGCACGAGATACATCTCGTTCTCCCTTGTTTGATGTCATGGTTGTTTTGCAAAATCAGCAACAATTGACCCGTTTTAGGAACCCGTCTGAAATAACTGAATTCAGAATAGAAGATTTTGAGATTCCGAAGCAGACGGCGCAATTCGATTTGTCCTTTACTTTTATGGAAAAAGAAGGGCTCTTGCTCGAATTGGATTACAATACTGATATCTACGAGGCGGCTTTTACGGAACGGATTTTCGAACATTTGGAAAACTTGTTTGAGCATGTATTAGAAGCTCCAGAATTACCCATCGCGGCAATTTCTATGATTACTGCAGCGGAACAGGGAAGTTTGGAGCTAGCATTCAACAATACTAATGTATCCTATGATGGCACAGCTACGGTACTCGATTTGATACATAAGCAAACCCTAAAAACACCACAACATACTGCGGTGTCTAGTTCAGGACAAATCCTAACCTATGCTGAATTGGAGCGACAATCTAACCAGTTGGCACATTATCTTTTAAAATCATATCAGTTATCCAAAGAGGATTTGGTTGCCATTCAATTGGAACGAGGTGATGCCCTCATCGTATCGCTTTTGGCCGTATTAAAAGCTGGCGGTGCTTATGTACCTATTGACGCTACTTACCCAGAGAGTCGGATTCAGTATATATTGGACGATTCGCAGGCGAAGCTATTGATTGACCAGGCATTTTTGGAAACATTTTTGGAGGCAAAGGAATTACCCGTCTCGCTTCCGAAGAAAAAAATAGTAGGCTCACAATTGGCTTATGTTATTTATACTTCTGGATCCACAGGCAAACCCAAAGGGGTTATGGTTGAACACAAAAGCCTACTAAACCTTTGTCTATGGCATAATGATGTTTATGAGGTGACAGATGAGAGCAGTGGCACCCTTTTCTCTGGAACTGCATTTGACGCATCGGTTTGGGAAATTTTTCCATACCTAGCCACAGGAGCGACTTTGTATCCCATTCAAAACGAAGAAATTAGAATCAATCCCAATGCCCTTGCCCAATTTTTTGAAATCAATAAGATTACTCATGCTTATGTGCCTTCTAAAGTTTGCCAAGATCTTGTTGAGCAGAAAATTACAGGACTAGAAACCATTATTTTAACGGGTGGTGAGGCTTTAAAATATGCAAAGAATACTTCATTGCGAATTTATAACAACTACGGACCCACTGAAAATACGGTAGTTACTACCTATTTTGATTGTTCGAAGAACGATGGAGCAAAAATTCCAATTGGTGAACCTATATACAATACCAAGGTTTATGTTTTATCGGATGCCTTGGCCTTTCAACCTATTGGGGCCATTGGAGAGCTATGCATTTCGGGTGATGGTTTGGCGAGAGGTTATTGGAATGAACCCGAATTAACTACTGAAAAGTTTATTGCTAATCCATTTATAAAAGGAGAGCGCTTGTACAAAACTGGCGATTTGGCCAGATGGTTGCCTAATGGGAATTTGGAATTTTTAGGCCGAAAGGATGAACAGGTCAAGATACGAGGGCATCGCATTGAACTGGGCGAAATTGAACATGCTTTGTTGACCTATTCTGAAGCTATAAAAGAAATATGCGTTCAGTTAACCGAAATAAGAGATCAGCAAAGTTTGATTGCCTATGTTGTGTCTTCTGATACGATTGATAAAAAGGCAATTAGAGCGTATTTAAAATCGCGCCTTCCCGAATATATGGTGCCTAATTACTTTGTAGCTCTGCCATCCATTCCTTTAACAGCCAACGGGAAAGTAGATAGGAAAAACTTACCTCTGCCGGATCAATTTGACAGGGTACATCGCGAATTTATTGCCCCGAAAACGACTTTAGAGATCAAAACAGTTGAAATTTGGGAGGAACTTTTAGAGCTGAATGGAGTTGGAATGACCGATGATTTCTTCGAACTTGGAGGTCACAGTTTATTATTGACCAAGTTGACGAATGAGTATCGAAAGGTATTTAATGTAGAATTAAACTTAAAACAGATATACTCAAACACCACCTTAACCTACCATGTTCAATTGCTGAAAGGAGCTAAAAAGGTACATTTTGAAACGATCGAAAAGGTGCCCATGGCACAATTTTATGACGTGTCACCTTCTCAATTACGTTATTGGCTGTTGTATAAAGTACAGGGGAAATCCAAAGAATTTAACATATTTAGCGAGTTAGAACTTCCATCCCAACTGAACATCGAAGCCTTTGAGCAAGCATTCAATTATTTGTTGGAGCGCCACGAAATAGTAAGGACTCATTTTTTAGAAAAAGACGGTATTCCAAAACAGGTAATTTCAGATTTCCAAGCCATAAAAATACCTTATTACCCATCAAATAGCTACAATCAAGCGAAGCAGGATGTATTTGAGCATCAATTCGAGCTGAAAAGAGCACCTTTATATCGAGTGGGACTTATCAAAAAGGAGGAATCTTTTGTGCTACTTTTTAACATGCATCACAGTATAAGTGACGGTTGGTCAATGAATATTTTATCCAGTGAGTTACTTGCCATTTATCATGGTCTTGTAGCCCAAGAAAGCCTTAACGTTCCTATTGTTGAGGTTCAATTTAAGGATTACGTTTATTGGCAAAACGGTGCGAAGCAGCGCGAGTTGTTAGAACCTCAGAGAGCTTATTGGCTTGAGAAGCTTTCTGGAGAACCTCCTTATTTGCAATTACCATTAGATTATGTTGCCACTACTACCGTGCAGGAACCCATTTCTGGATATCACACCATCTATTTCAATGAGACATTGAAAGAGGGGATTGATACGCTTTGTAAAAAAAATAAGGTGACGGTGTTCTCCGTTTTTGTAGCGACTATAAATGTACTTCTTAATGGATTAACTTCGGAAGAAGATATCATCATAGGCATACCAGCGGCCAATAGAAACCATTCCCAATTGAAGAATATGGTAGGGTGCTTTTTGAACACGCTTATGCTGCGAAATACCCTAAACAAAGAGGAATCATTTATATCTTTTTTGCTGAAGGTCAATGAAAACCTAATGGACGCTTTAGCCAACCAGAACTATCCCTTCGAGCAGCTTCTGGAAGATCTTAAAGTGCCTAAAAACTACAATCGATTTCCGTTGAGCCCTGTATTTCTGAATTTGTTGGATTTCGACGCCCAAGCGCATGAAACACTAGAAGATTTTATACCGAAACAAGGATCTTTGGAAGTCTCCCCTAAATTCGAATTTGAGTGTTATTTGAAAAGTTTCACCAATGGCTATCAACTTCATTGTGTTTACGACCATAGTTTATTTAAAAAGGAGACCATCGAATATTGGATGAATAAATTTGGCCAGATATTAGACCATGTTATTACAGATGCTGAAAAACCAATCATCCATTTGAATCAATTTCAACTGGAAACTCCAACAGAACCGGATGCTCAACCTCAAGGTGATTTTAATTTCTTTGAAGACCATGAAATTGAACAAGGCATTGCCAATCGGTTTGAAGAGCAAGTGTCTCAGTTTCCAAAGCAAGTGGCTGTTTATAGCAGAGATAGATCATTTTCCTATGTTCAATTGAACAACTTAGCCAATCAATTAGGGCAACGTATTCTTCAGCATATAAAAAACAAAACACAGCGAGTGGCTTTGTTGCTAGGGCATGATGAGACTGCGGTTATAGGGATGCTAGCAACTTTAAAGAGTGGCTACTCCTATGTGCCTATAGATGTTAACAGCCCTTTAAATAGGATTGAATTTATTCTGGAGGATGCCCAATGTGATTTGCTCATTTGCACAGCAGATACCTTGGAAAAAGCGAAGGCATTGGAGCTTTCCAATCCAAGGATTAAATTATTGGAATTTTCAACCGATGACGCTAATATCCAATGCCCTAATCTGGAAGTGACAATAGCACCTAAAAATGAGGCCTATGTGTTATACACCTCTGGATCGACAGGCGTTCCTAAAGGTGTCGTTCAAAACCAAAGAAACGTACTTCATTACATCAGGGTATATACCAACAATATTCATATTTCCGAACGGGATAATTTGAGCCTCTTCTCCACCTATACTTTTGATGCTTCGGTAAAGGATATTTTTGGAGCTATACTAAATGGAGCTACGGTAAGTATTTACGACATTACTGAAGAGGGATTGGATAAACTTTCTCAATGGATAGAACTGAAGGGTATTACTGTAATGCATATGGTACCCACTATTTATAGGTATTTTTTAAATGAATTACAAGAGACTGAAGTGCTAAAAACGATTCGAATTCTGGACCTTGGGGGCGAAGCCTGTTTTCAATTGGATTTCAAAAATTTCAAACGACATTTTCCCGAAGGCGCGTTCCTTATCAATGATTATGGACCTACAGAGGCCACCATTATTTCGCAAAAATTCTTATCCCATAACGACCGCATCACCCGAAATTACCTTCCACTAGGCAAAGCCGTGCAAGGAACAGAAGTATTTCTTTTGGATGAGGCGAATAACAGAAAAGGCATTTATCAAGAGGGTGAAATCACGTATCGAAGCGATTTTCTTTCGCTGGGTTACCTAAATAGAGAGGAGTTGACAAAAGAAACCTTTTTACAAGATGTCGAAGGCTGGGAGGGAAGGCTTTACAAATCGGGCGATATTGGTCGCTTACTTCCCACAGGAGAAATTGAATTTATAAGAAGAAAAGACGGACAAGTTAAGTTGAATGGACAGCGCATCGAATTGGCCGACATTGAACAAAATTTACTGAAAATACCTACCGTGAAACAAGCAATCGTTTTACTGAAGCAAATAGAGGGACAGGATAAATTAATTGGATACCTTCAAACATCTTCTGAACTTTTGGAATATCAAATCGTTTCTAAACTTAGCCGCTTGCTTCCCAGTTATATGATTCCTCTTGCCTATGTTTTTCTGGATGAATTTCCACGTACGCGCACAGGTAAAATTGATCGAAAAAATTTACCCCTGCCCGCCCAGCAAGAACTGGTTAAGGAGTTCGTGGCTCCTCGAAATGAACTAGAGCAACAACTGGTTGAAATTCTTGCCATAGGGCTGAATATCCCTCAAGAAAAGGTGAGCATCAACGATAATTTCTTCGATTTAGGAGGGAATTCCCTCAAGATGATCAAGGTGTTGAACTTGATCAATGAAAAATTAGATGTCCAACTTACGGTATTGACACTTTTCAAACATCCATCCATACAATTGCTGGTGGATGAAATATACGGCACAAAAGCTCAAAAGGAGTTGTTAGAAATTCATATGTCCGAATCTATGGACGATATGATCGATTTATTAAACGAGTAAAATTCATGACACAATCCATCAATAAAAAAGATATTGCCATTATTGGAATGTCCGGCGTTTTTCCAAAAAGCGCCAACATTGATCAATTGTGGAACCATTTACTGAATGGAGATGAATTGATTCACTTTTATTCTGAACAGGAACTCGAACAATTAGGAATAGATCGCTCCGAAAAGAAGCATCAAGTATTTGCCAGTGCGCATCTCGAGCATGGCAATACCTTTGATCATTCGTTTTTTGGTTTTACTTCGGAAGAGGCCTTTTATATGGATCCGCAGATTAGAAAATTCTTTGAACATTCTTGGCTAGCCATTGAAGACGCTGGCTACGATATAACATCACTGGAGGAGCGCGTGGGAGTTTTCGCAGCGGCCAGCGATAATTTAAATTGGAGAGCCTATACCAACTTTGCTCAACCGATGAACATAAACCCATTCTTTTTAGGACAAATTTCTAATAAGAATTACATGAATACCCTCCTAAGCTATAAATTGAATTTACGCGGCCCAAGTTATTGTGTGAATACGGCTTGCTCCAGTTCGTTGGTGGCTATCCATTTGGCATGTCGCAATTTGCTATTAAGAGAATGCTCGATGGCTATCGCAGGGGCTTCAAGAATTACTACTACCAAAGAAATTGGATATACCTATCAACCTGGAATGATTTTTTCAAAAGACGGCCATTGTAAAGCGTTCGATGCAGGAGCATCGGGTACGATTTCGGGAGAAGGTGTGGGAGTTGTGGTTCTCAAACGCCTGGAAGACGCCCTCAATGATAAGGACCCAATATATGCGATTATTAAGGCATCCAGCACCAACAATGATGGAGCCAATAAAATTGGATTTACCGCACCCAGTGTGGAAGGTCAATACGATTGTATCCGACAGGCGCATCTTGTGGCCAAAATAGATCCCGCCACCATTTCATTTGTGGAAGCACACGGTACTGGAACCGATTTAGGAGATAGCATTGAAATAGAATCACTCAACAAAGCCTTCGATTTTAATACTGAAAAACATTGTGCTATTGGCAGTGTGAAATCAAATATGGGGCATCTCGACGCAGCAGCAGGAGTTTCGGGCCTTATAAAGGCCGCCTTGACCATAAAACACCGAGTATTGCCTGCCAGTCTTCATTTTGAACGGGCCAATGAAAATATCAATTTTGATCAGGGGCCTTTTTATGTAAACACGGCAAATAAGAGGTTTGATGCCACTACCGTTCTAAGAGGAGCCGTTAGTTCCTTCGGAATGGGAGGAACCAACGCACATGTTCTGTTGGAAGAGAGTCCTGTACAACACAGAACAAGCCATGAAAGCCCTTTCGAATTAATTACATTTTCGACAAAAACGGAAGAGGCACTTTATGAATATGAACGCACAATCGTCGATTTTATCAGTAAAAATAAGCAGGTCAATGTATCAGACGTGGCTTTTACCTTTGCCACTGGAAGGGCGCAATTTAACCATCGAGGAACCCTTCTTTTATCGAACAATGAAATTGTTCAAACCAAAATAAATACCCTTTCAAAGAATAATCTTTCGACCGTGGTTTTCCTATTTTCTGGTCAAGGAAGTCAGTATAAGGAGATGGGGATGTATTTATATAAAAATGAACCCTTTTTCACTGCTATTCTGGACGTTGGTTTCAACTTAATTAAACATAAAACGGGTGAAGATTTTAAGCCGTTTTTATACGGTGATGGCTCTTTAGCTGATGATCATCTAAAAGACACCAAGTATACCCAACCTATATTATTTCTGTTAGAATATGCGCTTGCCAAACTCTTGATACATTGGGGGATTCAGCCATCGTATATGATGGGACACAGTCTTGGCGAATACGCAGCCGCCTGCATCAGCGGGGTGTTTCAATTTGAAGAAGCACTTCTGTTAATGATAAAGCGAGGAGCATTGATGAACCAAGCAACTTCTGGCGCCATGTTGGCCATCAAAGAACCATTGGTAATCATAAAAGAGTTTCTGCATGATGACCTCGATATTGCGGCAATAAACACGGACAATTCGGTAGTCATATCTGGGTCGCATGAGGATATAGCCGAGTTAAAAACTAAGTTGGAAGGCGAGAAAATAAATTCGCTGGTGTTACCAACATCGCATGCCTTTCATTCTAAATCGATGGATCCTTTATTAGATTCATTTAAAGAAGAATTAAAATCTCTTAGTTTAAGCGAACCAACTATTCCATTCATATCCAATATAACAGGAGAGTTTATTACCGATGACATGGCCACTTCCCCCGAATACTGGGTCAAGCATCTTAGAAATACCGTCTTATTTTCTAAGGGGATAGATACTTTGCTTGAAAAGAAGGAGGTAACCTTTGTGGAAGTCGGACCAGGAGCAGCGTTGTTAGGGATGATTCAGCAACAAGCAAAGATTCGTGAAATCGAAATCCGAACCTTTCAGACTTTAAAAAGATCAAAAGAAACCGATGAGGCAAATAAACTGACTGTTTCGTTACTTGGTAATTTGTGGCTCAATGGGGTACCGGTTAATTGGAGTGCTTATTTCAGTGATAAAAACTGTTATAAGATGTCTGTTCCCGGGTACCCCTTTGAAAAAAATAAATTCCCATCTAGAGTGGATCCCTTAGACCGTTATAATGTTCAAATGGATACCGTAAAGGAGGAAATTCCTGCCTCATTGAAGTTATCAATAGCGAAGAGAGAAGTAGTCAATAATTTTGTGGCTCCTACCAATGATGTTGAAGTTACTTTAGTTAATATGTGGAAGAATTTTTTTAAGGTAGATGCGGTTGGAATAAACGACAACTATTTTGAATTAGGAGGAGATAGTCTTCAAGCCATTGTTTTGATCAATCAGATTAATAAAGAGTTTGACACGAGCTTATCCCTAGAAAATCTATATGAAGCCTTAACTATAAAAGAAGTAGCCAATCTCTTGAGCTTTTCTCTAATTCAGCTTCAGCATAAGGAAGTACTAAACCAAGACAACGACGAAGTTATCCTTTAATACGAAATATTTTATACCCATATCGTATTTGATTTATTGTCTTGAGAATATGATCGGATTCGGCAATTCTAGTAGCTAAATCAAGTGTTCTATTCCGAAGAATACATCAACGACTTTCACTTATTTTAATTTCAATCAAAATCACACAATACTCGTGAAAAAAGATTTCATTCAGAAACTAATTTTTCAAAATGTTCGCCTAACCGTGGAGGAGGGAAACCTTAAGGTTAACGCACCCAAGGGAGTGTTGACGCGAGAGTTATTGGATGAAATTAAAAGAAACAAACCCTATTTAATCAAACTGCTGTCTTCTAAAGTCAAGATTCCGAAGGTAAAACTGGCCGATAACTATCCGGTAAGCCCTGCTCAAAATCGAATGTGGGTACTCAGTAAGTTTGCCAAAGGAAGTGCTGCCTTTACTATTTCGAGTAAATGGGAGTTTCAAGGAATTTTGGATCGAGATAAATTACAAGAGGCCTTTGAGATTCTTATCGATAGACATGAAAGCCTTAGAACCTATTTTAAAGAAAACGCGGAAGACGAATTACGCCAATGGATTGTTCCAAGTGCAGCAATCAAATTCGCCATCGATTTTCACAATGCTGGCACTTCTAATATCGCTGCTCTAAATACCGTTCTCAAAGAACACAATGACTACACTTTTGACCTTTCCAAAGCACCGCTTCTGAAGGTTGAGTTGGTCCATATCGCTGAAACAAAACATTTACTAATGTTTAGTCTACATCATATTGTAGGCGATGGTTGGTCATTGGAGGTATTGTCCAAAGAGTTAATACAACTATATAATTCTCTTTGCATGCGCGAGCCAATTACTATACAGGAACTTCCCATTCAATATAGAGATTATACAGCCTGGTTGGAAAGTGAAGAACAACAAAAATCGCTCACAAAATCGTTGGACTACTGGAAAGAAAAACTAAAGGGTGAATTACCCATTTTGGACCTTCCCATGGCTAGAAAAAGGCCGCCGATTAAAACCTATAATGGTGCCTCGGTGGATCATACTTTTTCAGATGATTTTACCCTAGCCTTGCGCTCTATAATTAAAGCAAAAGAAGCAAGTCTTTTCATGGGTCTTATGGCGAGTATCAATGGCTTATTGTACCGATATACGCATAAAAATGATCTTATCCTTGGTACTGGAGTATCAGGGCGGGAACATCCCGACCTGGTTGGACAAGTTGGATTATACCTTAATACGCTAGCCATTCGAACGCAATTGGGAGCGTCTCTTGGATTTGGGGAGTTATTGTCCCTTCAGAAAGCTACTTTATTGGAGGCTTATAATCACCAATCTTGTCCTTTTAATGACCTCGTCGATGCATTAGAACTGGAGAGAGATATTTCCCGATCCGCCTTGTTCGATGTGATGGTAGTTTTACAAAATCAGCAGGACCTATTGGGAGATAGTAATACTACATTTTCAGGAGTAAGTGTTCGGCCTTTTGAAGCAGCAGCTCCTGAAACAAGTCAATTCGATATTAGCTTTTCATTTATCGAGCAGGGTGAGAGTCTAACGGTTGCAACGACTTTCAATACAGATATTTATTCCGAAGAATTTATTACAAGACTTCTAGCTCATTTAGAAAATTTCGTCATCGAGGGCGTCGAAAATCCGGAAAAGCCTATTTCTATTATCAATTATTTAGGGCCTGAAGAAAAGAAGGAACTTATAGAAGACTTCAACGCCACTAAAACTGAATATGCCCAGAACAAAACGGTGGTAGATTTATTTGAAGCACAGGCGAAAGAAACCCCTCATGAAATTGCTCTTGTTTATGCTGAAGCGTCGCTTAGTTATCACGAACTCAATGAACGGGCTGGACAATTAGCCATGTACCTCACACAACAAGGAGTGGATAAAAACGCTGCGATTGCCATTTGTCTGGATCGGTCATTAGAAATGGTGATTGCCATATTAGGCGTTTTAAAAATGGGAGCTGCTTATTTGCCTTTGGATCCTTCCTATCCTATAGAACGGTTGGATTATATCATGGAAGACAGCGGCGCCGAATGGGTACTAACAAAAGAAGAGATTAGAGAATTTCTACCCGAGTCCAAAACTGTTCTTTGTTTTGAAAATGAAGCCATTTGGAAAACTAATTCTGAAAAAATAAAGAGGACGAAAACTAATAGTCGAGCCTATATTATCTATACTTCCGGAAGCACTGGCAGACCTAAAGGAGTAGAAATCTCCCATCAAAGTCTGATGAACTTTTTTACAGGACTGAACGCACATTTTGGCCCTACCGGTAGTGCTGAAACCTGGTTGGCCGTCACCAGTATGAGTTTCGATATTTCCATATTAGAACTGCTCTGGACCTTGACTAGAGGATGCAAGGTAGTTTTACATCCAGATCGCCCTATTGTATTAGAACATTTAGATGAAGACGAACTAACAACATTACGTCAATTGAGTAATGAGGCTTTTAGCAGCCAATTTCAGGCAGAAAACAAGAACTCTTTGGTTTGGAGAAATAAAGCGCAATATGATTTTTTACTAAAGCGAATGGCGCATGCCAAAACGACGCCTCAGCTTATTACATCGAATGCGATCACTCATTTTCAGTCCACCCCTTCGTTTATTCAGGAGTTGTTGCTAGATGAAGTGGGGAAAGAAGCGCTCAAACAAATTGACACTCTTCTCGTGGGAGGAGAGGCTCTTTCGGAAACACTAAGTAGCGAGTTGTTAGAGGTAAGGGGGAAATCCATTTTCAATATGTATGGTCCTACAGAGACAACCATATGGTCCACCATAAAAGAAATCACCGAGAAAGGCGCGATTACCATAGGAAAACCTATAGCAAATACCCAGGTATATGTATTAGACATGAATAAGGAACTCTGTCCCGTTGGCGTAATTGGGGAGCTATGTATTGGTGGAGACGGAGTTGCCATGGGATATTTAGGAAGAGACGATTTGAACGCGCTGATGTTTATAGAAGATAGCTTTTCAAACGCTAGTGATGATCGGAAAATCTACAAAACTGGAGATTTGGCCAGATGGCTGCCCAATGGTGAATTAGAATGCTTGGGAAGAATAGACAATCAAGTAAAACTAAGAGGTCATCGCATAGAGCTTGGAGAAATTGAAAACGTGCTGCTCGACCACGAGGCAATTGTTGATGCCGCGGCAGATGTTTCGATAAGTGAACTGGGCGAAAAGGAATTAATAGCCTATATCGTTTCCGAAGAAAAATTAATCGTCAATCATCTTAGAGGGTTTTTATTGAATTATATACCGCAATATATGATTCCAACTCAGTTTGTGTTGGTGGAAAAACTCCCCCTTACGCTGAACGGAAAATTGGATAGAAAATCGTTGTCAGCACTCAATGATGGAACTGGGATTGTGGCTATGGAGTTTGTTGCACCAAGCAACAAAATAGAGAGACAACTAGTGCTTATATGGCAAGAAGTTTTGGGAATGGATACCATTGGGGTGACCAATGACTTTTTTCAATTGGGAGGGCATAGTTTAAAGGCGGTAAGAATGCTTTCTAGCGTAAATAAAGAGTTTAAAATTAATATTGATATCCCTTCGGTTTTTGAGTTGAGAACTATTTCTGAAATGGCTAAGCTCATTCAAAACATTCGCTGGGATCAACAGCAAGTTAAAATAAATAAAGTAGTAGATAGAATTTCAATTTAGTTAAATGTTATGGACAAAATGTATTTAAAATTAAACGTTGCAATAGAGGCTTTGGTAGACAGATGGTACGCATGGTCTCATATTATATCACCGGCCACGGCCGCAATGAACATTAAAGAACGACATCTAAAAATTATGAGTTCTTATATCAAAAACCCGAAAATTCACGCAGCTGCGGTGAAGAAGCCAGAAATGTTGGGAGGGCCTTTCATAGATTATGATGGTGGTCGTGTAGAAGAAATTAGGGAATTGTATGAGCATACCCTTACCAAAAGAGCCCAAATGTTGGAGCTTCATACTGCCATTGGAGAGCTAAACAACTTACTTAAAAATGAGGCTTCTGGGTTCTCGTTGGACGCTTTGTACGATAAAATTCCAGAAATCCTTAAGGGCTTAGTAGAGATTTACTATGATTTGAACAATCAACCTAATTTCAGGTTTTTCGAGTCGCTTCTCTTTAAAAGTGAGTTTTATGACGAAACGGCCCAATCCATTTCACTTCAGTTGGTAGAGTCCGATGATTCACGATCTTTTTGCCTTAGTACACCGAGGTTGGACGACGATCATTTAATTCACTTAGATATTCCATTCAGAAAAAAAGTGATTGATGATTTATTCAGAATGAAAAGGGAACCAGGAGATTATGAAGCCATTAAGAATGCCTTGGGAGTTAGTCCAAGTCAAGAGGAGCTCTTCAAAACGTTCTTTACCGCGGAGCCTCCAAAAAAATATGAGCCTTATACGGGAGACGGTATTAGAACCCGATATTTTGGACATGCTTGTGTTTTGGTTGAAACCAAAGAAATATCGATTCTCGTGGACCCAGTAATTAGCTACGACGGTTATGAGACCGATGTCAATAGGTATACCACTAATGACCTTCCAGAAGAGATTGACTATGTGCTAATTACCCATAATCATCAGGATCATGTACTGATGGAGACGCTGTTGCAATTGCGTCATATCATTAAGAAAATTGTAGTGCCTAGTAGCGGAAAAGGGAATTTGCAAGATCCAGGCCTTCGCTTATTGTTTGAACACATAGGTTTCGAAAATATTATTGAATTGGACGATATGCAAAGCATTAAGCTGGATCAATGTACCATTTCAGGACTGCCATTTTTGGGAGAACACTCCGATTTGGACGTGAGAAGCAAGCTATGTTTTCATGTCGCTTTGCACAATGATTTTAAAGTATTGTTTGTAGCAGATTCTCGAAATGTGGAACCCAAACTCTATGAAAGAATTCAAAAGATTGTTGGTGATATTGATGTTCTTTTCCTCGGAATGGAATGCGATGGTGCCCCACTTTCTTGGTTATATGGCCCATTGTTGCCAGAGGCGCTACCACGTGAGCAAGATCAGTCGCGTCGATTAGCAGGTTGCGATTTTAATCAAGGAAATAGCCTTGTCGAAATATTTAACCCCAGAAATGTATTTGTGTATGCCATGGGATTGGAGCCATGGTTGGAGTTTATTAGTTCCATTAAATACACCGATGAATCCAAGCCTATAATTGAGTCTAATAAACTATTAGATAAATGTAAGGAGATGAATATTGTAGGAGAACGCCTCTTTGGAGAAAAGACCATAGAGTACTAGTGATTAATTAAAATTTCTTTGTCGAGATGGAAAGAATTGTAGATATATTTTCTGAATTAAGGGAAAACAACATTAAACTCGTGCTTAACGAGGGTAAGCTGGACGTCATTTCCTATGGGGAAAAGATTGGTCCAGATATTTTACAAAAAATTAAATCTCGTAAAAAGGAATTAAAGGCCTATTTGGAAACTTTGGAGCTTTCGAGCCAGCATGTGGGAGACATCCCTAAAGCGGCTTTTTCAGTGAGTCATGCTCTATCCGACGCCCAGCGTCGTTTATGGATATTGAGTCAGTTTACAGGCGGTTCTATTGCTTATAATATGCCTAGTTGGGTGGATTTATACGGCGATTATCGCTTGGATTTGTTGGGTAAGGCTAT
>Ga0256847_1000157_pt1 | contig 47124 bp, 41 predicted proteins | sample TeddybearmetaG_FD_189099 | JGI IMG/M metagenome (GOLD analysis project Ga0256847, IMG submission 189099) | Hydrothermal vent microbial communities from East Pacific Rise, Pacific Ocean - Teddybear | ecosystem: Environmental > Aquatic > Marine > Hydrothermal vents | place: Pacific Ocean: East...
GACGATATATCACTCAAAACTGGTTCCTCTATTTATTTGTTAGATTTTGTGAAGTCTTATGTTTCTGACAGTCGATAGGCTTCCAGCTTTACGCCTCGCCACCGAATGAGCACCACCAGGCTTACAATTTGCAGCGCAATGGCAATTAGCAATACCAGCATATTTTCGGAAAACCCGGCTAACAAGAATGCAACGATACTAATCGTGCCATTAAACAGGGCATAAGGTAATTGTGTGGTTACATGCTCCAACTGTTCACAATTTGCACCTACTGAGGAGAGTATGGTTGTGTCCGATATAGGTGAGCAATGATCCCCAAATAGCCCGCCTGACAGCACACCAGCAATCGTCACTGACAAGGGTGCTCCAAGGCCGTCTGCCATGGTTAGCATAAGTGGCATCATAATGGCGTAAGTCCCCCACGATGATCCAGTAGCAAAAGATATAACTGCGCCTACGATAAAGGCGATTACCGGAACGTAACCAGCGGCAAATGCGCCTTGTGCCAATGCTGTAATGTATTGAGCGGTGCCTAGATCCCGGCCAATTGCACCCAGCGACCAGGCCAGCACCAAAATTACCATTATGGAAAACATGCGCGACATACCACCCAGGTAAATTTCCATACTGTCTTTCATGTTTTTCACGCCCATACCAACCATCAGGGCAATGAGAGTGATAGCAGAAAAGAAATACGCGGTGGACAAGCCGGTGCGAAATGCCCCTCCCGGAAGTTGGGAAAGAGGAAATCCCAGGGGAACCAACTGCCAGCACAATAAACCCACCATTACCAGCAGGGGTAACCAGATTAGTATGGGGCGGGCTGCAGAATCTACAAAACCCCCAATCAATTCTTGCGCCTGACTGTTGTCAGCAGTTTCTACTTTGCGCCCTGCGCGCGCTTCCGATTCTGCTTTCGCCATGGGGCCAAACTCGAAGCCCGTTGCTGCAATCATAGGCACGAAAAGTAGCGATAATATTGCGTAGTATTGAAAAGGAATGGCGCTTAACAGGGCCGTCCACTCTGAAGTTGAAATTCCCAGATCAGCGTACGCACTTTGAATAAGGCTCATGCTGTATACACCCCAACCAATAACAGGTATCAGTACAGAGATTGGAGATGCTGTGCTGTCAAGAATGTAGGCCAGTTTTTGTCGTGAAAATCTCAGCTTATCTGCAACGGACTGAAATATGGGACCCACAATAAGGGGGGAGCCCGTATCGGTAAAGAACACTGCAAGCCCACTCATCCAAGTGGCTACCTGCCCCTGGGTCCGCGTAACCAGAACGCGCGTTATTTTTGAAGCAAATGCTGCGGCGCCTCCAGAGCGCTCCATCAAGGCAACAAGCCCGCCTATAAGTGTCATCAGGATGAGGGTGCCAGCATTGGAAGGGTTCAATATCTGAACCATAAAGTAGTCTTTAATTAAACCATGCACACCCGTTATCGGATCCAGTCCACGCAGAATAAGAATGGCGGTGAATACCCCAACGAAAAGCCCTATGATCACATTGCGAGTCCATACTGCAACACCAAGGGTCATCAAAATGGGTACCACTGACATAAATCCCGGAGCATCCATTCAGTAAACTCTCCCTCTATTATGATTCCAGTCTATGTTAGCACCACAGTTGCACGTTGGGATTCTATCCCCATACCCAGAACAAAGGGTTCGTTCTTCTGAAGCGATAGAAATTCATCTTTACTTTGTAATCCCAGCCAGCCGTGCTGTATCAGGGCCTGAGCAACAGGTGGACCCAGTGTGGTGCCGGGGCCCAATATTATGATTTTGTCCGGCGCATATTCCTTAATCGCAACCTCTATCGCGCTGGAGAAATCGTATGTATCACAAATCTGCTGGTCCAGTGTGTAGTTATACAAGGCAGCAGAGTCATAGGCATGTGGCTGCCAGATCTTGCCACGCCCATCAATCAGAGGTATTTGTATATCCCTGAACATCTGCTCTGGCAAATTGTCTTGTGCCATAGCCGGAATATGGCTCAACAGAGGGCTGTGAAAGCCTGAATGTTGCAGTAACTGAAATGGGTAGCGCTGCTGTTCACAAGGCAGCTCTTTAAGCAGCGCAGCCACCCCGGCATCATTACCCGCGAGCACCCGCATTCCACCGAGATTGATCGATGTGTACACCTCACAATCTTTGCGTGTTTTGACATCAGCAACAACACGATTAAGCGTTTCGACAAGCTTGGCATCTGTCTTCCATTGTGCATCAACTAAAGGGTAAATTACCTGACCACCAAACCCCTGGTCATGCATCAGCAGACCCATGCTGTTCACTACTTCAAACCCCGCGTTACCTGGCAATACTCCGGCGCAGGCTAAAGCCAGGTACCAACCCATTGAATTACCTGTAATGGCAACGATATCAAACTGCTTTGTGTCGATACTTTTAAAATCTGCCAGGGCACAGGCATAAATAAGGGCCGACGCATTTTCTCCACTACCATGTATTCTAGCGCTAAAACGACTCGCATCATCTAGTTCTGACAACGGTACCTGTTCCGCCTTGTTACGAAGCGAATCCAGTTCGTTTACAAAACTCACAAGTTTCGCATTTTTAGAGCTCACCCTGCCAAGATATCCAAGTTCACTGGAATTGTAAGTCCCTCGACCGGGGCATATTACTACCGCAGTTTGTTTAGCACTCATTCAGAAACACTCTCAATCTGTGGGCGGTCTACGTGCTGACATAGCTCAAGCGCCGCAGACACAATCTGCTCTACATCGGGCAAGGTTACAGTTGCTGCAGTTCCGATGGCAATAAAGGAATCCTCTGCCGTTATACGTTCAACAGGTAAATTTACTTCCCGTTCGCTAAGCAAGGTCATCAGGGCTTCGCTAATAGAGCCTGTTTTTCGACATTCATCCACGATCAGTATGTGCTTACACTGTAGAGCCTCTGCAACAATTGCAGCTTCATTTAAAGGAGCTAGCCAACGCAGATCTACTATGCGCAGGTTTAACCCCGTTGCTTCCAGTTTTGCTGCCACCTGGCAGCTCAAATAGAAACCGTTGCCATAAGTGATAATACAAAGGTCTGTACCCTCACCCCGAATCCCTATTTGACCCAGGGCTATTTCATGTCCTGTACCTGGTGCCTCATACCCCGAGATCCACAAACCATCACCCTCGCTATGCAGATCACGAGTGAGATACAATGCAATAGGTTCCAGCATTATTATCACACGTTGTTCTCTAACTGCCAGATCTACACAGGTGCGCAACATCTGTACTGCATCACGTCCGTTAGATGGGCAGGCCAGTATTACCCCTGGAATATCTCTAAACACGGCAAAGGAATTGTCATTGTGAAAATGCCCACCAAAACCTTTCTGGTAGGCAAGACCGGCAATACGAATAACCATAGGATTGGTATATTGACCATCGGAGAAAAACGATAGCGTCGCCGCCTCTCCGCGAATCTGATCTTCAGCATTGTGCACATAAGCCAGAAATTGAATTTCAGGTATGGGCACAAAACCGTTATGTGCCAAGCCCAACGCCAACCCCAGAATACTTTGTTCATCCAACAAGGTATCCAGCACACGTGCGGGTCCAAATTTCTTCTGTAATCCAGTGGTTACACTATACACACCACCCTTTTTGCCAACATCTTCCCCCAGCACAACCACATCATTGTTACTCAGTAGAACATCTGCCAGGCAAAGGTTGATCAAACGTGCCATATGTTGTGGCTTATCATGCAGACGCTGCTCTCCCTCTAACATCTGTTGGCGAGCAGGTTCACCATGTTGCTTTTTACGGGTTGGAGATCGAATATTTGGTACTATGGAGGCCATAACCTGAGCTGCGGTAGTTAATTTTGGACGGCGAATGGCATGTTCTGCTATGCGGGTTATTCGCGCTTCAATTTGCGCATGGTTTTCAATAATTTGCCTGCTGCTTAGCACCCCATGTTCGATTAACAGTCGCGCGCTATGCAACAATGGATCCTGCGCTTCAATGGCTTCCACCTGCTTAGCGGTTCGATACCCGGTTTCGGTGTCTGACCCGGCATGACCCATCAGTCGAATTAGTTTTACATGTAGAAACACCGGTTTATGGTGTTTGCGCGCAAAATCTACTGCCTGCAGTGCTACCCGATGTGTATCCAGTAAGTTAAGCCCATCGCAACACATATATTCCAGACCGGCGCGATGAGAAAAATTAGCTGCTATCCAGTCGTGGGGTGTGGGTACCGATATGCCTATGCCGTTGTCTTCACAAATAAACACAATGGGCATGGGTGACTTTTGAAATGCAGCCCACCCCGCTGCATTTATGGCACCCTGGGTAGTGGAATGATTAGCTGAAGCGTCACCGAAATTGCACAAAATAACGCTGTCATGCGGCATAACAGAATCTGCTTTATTCAGATGCCGAGCCAGCCCAATGGCGTGTGCTGCACCCATAGACTTGGGCAGATGGCTGGCAATAGTGCTTGTCTGCGGGGGGACCATTAAGGGTACGCTACCCATAACCTTGTGTCGGCCTCCAGAAATGGGATCATCACTTGAAGCAGCAAAAGAAAGCAACATATCGTAAAGAGGGGTTTGGCCAGGTAGCTGTTTTGCTCGCTGAATAAGCAATGCACCACTGCGATAATGCAAGAAAGCCATATCGGTCATTCGAAAGGTTTTTCCAAATACCGCATTGCCTTCATGTCCAGCGCTGCCAATTGTATAAAAGCTCTCATTGCGTGCACGCAGACGCCGACTGGTTACGTCCAGTTGTCTGCTCATTAACTGAGTTTCAAAAAGATCTGCCAGTTCATGTGGTTCCAGCCCAGCATCGGATAATGAAATGTCACAGCTATTTTCAGGCAGGTCTCCGGCTGTGACACGTTCAATAAAATTTTTGTGCAACAATTCTGCCCGGTTCAACATTCTTTGCCACCCTCCAACAAAACAATGCGGCAACAATCACACAAAATATCCAGAGCCTCATCCAGTAATTGCCAATCCATAACAAGTGGTGGCAAGAGCCTGATCACCTGACCATATCGCCCGGCGGTAAGCAGCAGTAAGCCCCTGTCACGTGCCAGATTGATAATCGGCGCAACCAGGGCAGCATCCCTGAATTCTAAAGCTACCATAGCACCCACGCGACGCAGGTCGGTTATTTGCTCCGCACATTCAGCAACCATCGGGACAAGTCGGGTCTCAATACGTGCTCCCATGGTCTCCGCCCGCGGCAAGAGCTTTTCACTCTCTATAATATCCAACACAGCCAGAGCTGCAGCACAACACACAGGATTACCACCATAGGTACTGCCAAGAGCGCCAGGGGCTGCGGAGTCCATTATTGCTGCTTTACCAATTAGCCCAGAAATAGGAAGACCACCACCCAGGCTCTTTGCAACCGCTATAAGGTCTGGCAAAACATCGCTGTGTTGAAAAGCAAAATACTTACCCGTGCGGCCAAAACCGCTTTGAATCTCATCGACAATTAACAGAGCACCTTCTGCATCACAGATTTCCCGTAATCCCCTCAACAGTTCCGCAGGAGCAATGTTAAATCCGCCTTCTCCCTGTACCGGTTCAATAATTATTGCCGACAGTTCGGATACCTCGCTTTTTAACAAGGATCTGATTGCATCCAGACTATTCTGAGTAGTTATACTTTCCTGGCTTGGTGCGGAATTTTTTGCTGCCCCCGCAATCATATTGGGAAATGGCACTCTGAAAACACCTGGTACCATTTGCCCCAGACCAGTTTTGAGGGGTGCATCCTTACCCGTCATGGTAAGGGCCATAAGCGTACGCCCATGAAAGCTGTCACTAAAAGCGATTACTTGTTGTCGCCCGGTGTATATGCGCGCTATTTTAACCGCATTTTCTATGGCCTCTGCACCGCTGTTGAACAGCACAGTTTTAAAGCTGCAATCATCAGCTACGAGTGCGTTCAGTTTTTCAGCAAGCGTTATATAAGATTCATAGGGAAAGGCATGAAAACAGGTATGCAATGCAGATTCCAATTGTAACTGGATGGCATGAATCACCTTCGGGTGTCGATGCCCAACATTCAGCACACCAATACCGGCAGCAAAGTCAATAAAGCGCCGGCCTTCTACATCAAATATTTCGCCACCTTCCGCATGCTGTACATAAAGCTCATTTTTAACAGCAACCCCATTGGGTATCGCAGCTTTTCGTCGTTCAGCCAGCTCTGCGTTCGTTTGAGATTCTGTTGTCAGTGCACCATGCTCCTTTTGACTGATTTATTGATCAATCGATACCAAATTCTATACCTTGTGCCAACGGCAGTTCTCTGGAGTAATTTACCGTAACCGTCTGACGACGCATGTAAGTTTTCCAGGCATCCGATCCAGATTCACGACCACCGCCTGTTTCTTTTTCACCACCAAAAGCTCCACCAATTTCAGCGCCACTGGGGCCAATATTTATATTGGCAATACCACAGTCACTACCCGCAGCGGAGATAAAAGTTTCCGCTTCAAGCAGATTTTGCGTAAATATGCAGGAAGACAAGCCCTGGGGCACATCGTTCTGAATCTCAATAGCCTCTTCTAGAGTTTCGTAAGTTAGTACGTACAAAATCGGTGCGAAGGTCTCGGTACGCACAAAATCATTTTGCTTTATCGCTTCAACAATCGCCGGTTGCACGTAGAAAGCAGATTCACAGTTTTCTATCTCCAGTCTCTGCCCGCCGTGTACCACCATACCCGCTTCTTTAAGTGAGTGAAGCATTGCGGCCATTTGGTTAAAGGAACCCTCATCTATTAAGGGGCCTACCAATACGCCCTCTTCCAGGGGGTTACCCACTTTGATTTGCTGGTAGGCATTACACAATTTCTCAAGCAGCTGTTTATAAATGTCCTTGTGCACAATCAGACGACGTAAACTGGTGCATCGTTGCCCACAGGTACCCACTGCAGAAAACAGAATAGCAATTAATGTCATATCCAGGTCGGCAGAAGGTGTTACAATCATTGCATTGTTGCCACCCAGTTCTAAAAGGCTGCGTCCGAATCGTTCAGCAACCAGCGGAGCGACTTTTCTCCCCATACGTGTCGAGCCTGTAGCACTAACCACAGCAATCCGCTTATCAAGAACCAGCTGTTCACCAATCTCCACCTTACCAAGTACGACTTGAACCAGGTTATCTGGTGCATCTCCAAACTTTGTCAAAGCACGATTGAATAATTTCTCACAGGCCAGAGCGGTAAGCGGTGTTTTTTCAGAAGGTTTCCATATCACAGGATTTCCGCAAACGCAGGCCAAGGCCGTATTCCAGGCCCATACAGCAACCGGAAAATTGAATGCCGAGATAATCGCTACTGGACCAATGGGCAGCCAGTTTTCATTCATTTTGTGGCCGGGGCGTTCCGATGGCATAGAAAGACCGTAAAGTTGACGTGATAAACCAACAGCAAAATCGCAGATATCGATCATCTCCTGCACTTCGCCCAGCCCTTCCTGTAATAATTTGCCACACTCCATGGTAACCAGTTTACCCAGCGCTTCTTTCTCAGCGCGTAACTCTTGACCAAAGAGACGAATCAACTCGCCACGCCTTGGGGCTGGCACCGTTCGCCAGGCCTTAAACGCCTGCGTAGCAGCGGCTATTTTATTCGACAGTTCATCTGCATTGTTCAAAGTAACAGTGCCCAGTGAACACCCATCTATCGGTGAGCTGACATTCAGTTCACCCGTAATTTTCGTCAGCTCCAGACGTTGCAATACCGAGCTGCTCTCCTGCTGTATGTTTAAACTCACATTTAATCCCTGTTAATAAATCAGATACTTATTCTATTGTGTATGTTGTACATAGTTTTTACCAAACCGGTTAGCCAGAAATTTCTCCAGGCGCACCTGCTCCTGTCGGATGAACCCGTGTTGCGGCAAGGATCCCTCTCTTAACAAGTCCAGCATCGCACAGATTGCGCTGGCAGTAGTGATCTGAATCGCAGCCCGTTCAACACCTCCGGTTTCACGACCGTAAACCTTGTTGGCATAGGTGTCCTGCAACAGCATTCCGTTTTTCTTCCCGCTCACCGTGACAAATATAAATACCACATCCTGGAAGGTGGCCGGGACGGCAAATTCAAGAATATCTTTCAATAAATCACGTCGCTCCGATAACCGCAGGTCATCCAGCAAAGTCTTCATAATATCGCGATGACCCGGATAACGAATAGTCTGATAACTTAAATTACGTACTTTTCCCGCGAGCGATTCAGAAAGAGAACCTAGGCCACCCGAGGTATTGAAAGACTCGTATGTTATACCGTCCAGACTAAATTCTTCGCGCTGAGCCAGTGCGGGCACCAGAACTTTTTTGTAATCAATAATACTTTCACAAGGCTCACAATATTCGTTGATAACCCCGTCGGTACTCCAGGTTAAGTTGTACGTTAACGAGTTGGTCGGATAACGAGGAAGCGCACCTACGCGTAAACGTACCGTATCAAGCTCATCAAATTTATCGCACATGGAATTTGCCACAATGGATATAAAACCAGGCGCTAATCCACATTGGGGAATAAACGCAGTTTCTGCCGTTTGAGCAAGCTCTCGCACCAATTCAGTGCTACGCACGTCTTCGGTAAGGTCCAGATAATGCACACCTGCCAAAACAGCAGCGCGCACAATTGTTTTGGTTAGAAAGTACGGAGACGCACTAAGAACCGCATAGTGACCCTGCAGCACTTCAGCCAGAGACTCGGGACTTTCAATGTTCATACACACTTTATTGAGTAGCTTACAATCTGCAAGTCTGTCCAACTGCGTCTGGGAAGCGTCGATTAAAGTCAGCTCATAATCTCCGCTACTGATCAACAAATCACAAATCATTTCCCCTATTTTTCCACTACCTACCAACGCTACGCGAATCATTGATTTACCCTCCATTACCCTACATTTCGAAACGGCATTGTGAAGAAAGTTTCAGACAATTTGAATACCAATTTTTGCTAATATGGTATGCTATATCGTCATTTTAACGATTCAAATTATCATTTTAACGAAATATGCACCATTCTCCCGATAAACTCGATACCATGCTGCTGGCCGAACTACGTGACAATGCCCGAATAACAACATCTGAGTTATCCCGCAGGCTTGGGGTGTCTCGATCAACCGTACAAAGCAGGCTCAAACGCCTGCAAGACACGCAGGTGATAACCGGGTACAGAGTGCAACTTGGCCCCAGCTATCAGAAAAACCGAATTCAGGCGCATGTGCTGATCAAGCTGGAGCAAAAACTCACCGGTCGAGCACTCTTGAGCTTAAAAAAAATCAGCGGTGTTTCAGCGCTCTACTCAATTAGTGGCGCCTATGACATGATCGCAATTGTAGAAGCGCACTCCACCCGGGAATTAAGTCAGCTACTGGATGAAATTGCGAATCTTGATGGAATTGAACGCACAAATTCCTCACTCATACTGGAAACCAAATTCGAACGTTAATACCCACAGGCAGCAATATGCAAACAGCCCCCACCATTCAGGATATGTACGCAGCTCGCAAGCATGTATATCAGCATATGTCTGCCTCTCCTCTGCTTAACCATGCAGGTATCAGCAAATTATTGGGCACACAAGTTTGGATTAAGCACGAAAACCACAACCCAACAGGTGCGTTTAAGGTAAGAGGCGGACTAAATTTTGTAGCAACCTTGTCAACTGCGGAAAAGGAGGCTGGACTATTTACCGCTTCCACCGGTAACCATGGTCAAAGTATTGCTTATGCAGCAATGAAGTATGGTGTTAAGGCAACCATCACAGTACCAAACGGCGCTAATCCAGGCAAAGTTAAAAGCATGCAAAACCTGGGAGCGAAGGTGGTTTTTCATGGCTCCGATTTCGATGTTGCCAGACTTTGGGCCGAGAAACTGGCTGTTGATAAAGGCGGTCGATTCGTATCCCCCATAGAACCCGCATTAATTGCTGGAGTGGGCACCTATGCACTGGAAATAATCGAAAGCCTGCCAGATGTTCAGACCATTATAGTACCGGTTGGCGCTGGTTCTGGTGCCTGCGCAACGGCAATTGCTGCAGCCAGCCTTAACCCTGATGTAAAGGTGATTGGTGTCCAGTCCAAACAGGCTCCGGCAATGCAACAAAGCTGGCTTAACAAAACCCTGTTGGAAGCAGAAATGCATACCAGTGCCGAAGGGCTCGCAACCAGAGTGCCATTCGAGTTTACTCAATCCATAATGCGAGGTTTACTGGACGATTTTGTGCTGGTAGACGATGGGTTGATTGATGAGGCAACCATTTTACTAATGGAAAATACGCATAATCTGGTCGAAGGCGCAGGTGCAGCGTCAATGGCTGCCGCCATGAGCTTTAAGTCAGCAATCAAAGGCAGAAAGACGGTACTCATTATGAGTGGCGGCAACCAATCATTGGAAAAACTCAAGGCGCTGTTGTAATTCTACCTACGGTTCATGCCTGGATAATTCTGCAAGTGCACTCGCATTTTGTTCCCAGTTCTGTCCATCAAAGGGCTCTATATTCACTTCAGAAAATTCAGACGCATCAAGGCAACGAAAATTGACGCTATAGCCATCCGGGTTGGAACGGGGAACGTAAAACGGTTTAATTCCGCACACCCTGCAAAAACTGTGTTTGGCAATACCGGTATTGAACCTGTACTGAACAAGTTGTTGTTTTCCCCGCAGCAACCTGAATTGATTGCCCGGCACAATCAAATGCAGAAAACCACTAAGGCTGCAGATTGAACAATTACACTCCTGCACCAGTGCCGCATTTTTATAATCAACTTCGAAACTAACCGCTCCACAGTGACATTCACCTTTGTACGTGATTAGTTTATGCATGCAAGCCCCTAAAACTCACTAAGCAAAAGGCTCATGCGTTTTGCTGCTATAGCCGCCTGACTTTGTGCAATTAATGCACGACTTGTGTTTTGCGCCTCATCAGGTTTTGGCAGTCGCGCTTTTCTGCTAAGCGTTTTTCGTACCTGCTGAGTATAGATTTTGTTATCAGCAAGTTTCGCACTCTCTCGCGACCAACCTGCATAGTTCGACCGACCATCACTGGCATGCAACACCGAAAGGGAATCAGTTATCCTGTTTTCAATAATTCGGGGCCAATCTACCAACCCTCTTGCCAGAGACCCATCCCAGACACTGTGCAAATTATGCTTCTTTCCAACCCGTATCGAATTACCACCACGATCTCCTCGGGAAAAACGCTTCCTGGCAAAAAGCGCAACGTTATGCAAAGGTTGATGCAGGTCGCCCATCAGGTGCAGCCACCAGCTAAGATAAACTGCTTTGTTTTCAACTGCCAGATTTCGATTTCGGATTTTTCTCTCAACAAAGCTCAGTGCCTGAACAATATTCATTGCCTGGAGAGCCGGTGCCGGTTTAATACCAAGAACCGGGGCAGCAATTTGTAGGGCAACTTTATCTTTCGGGCTAATATAGAGTGGATGGTTAACATAATGCCAACGCCCATGACTGTATTTTTCTACCAGCCGCTCTCTCTCCCGGGCGGGTTTTACATGGCCAAAATGTCGTGACAGGTCCGGCCAGGTGGAAGCAAAAGCAAATACCCAGGCATCGTCTTTATCCAGATTCCGGTCTTCAAAAGTGTTGGCTTTTAGTGCTGCAAAGTCCTCCCGATAGCGGGGATGTTGCTTAAGAATATTTACATACTTCAAGCGTAGTTTTGGAGTCAGCATTTCAAAGGTCTGCAACGAGATGAACATATGGCCGGCATCGTTCCAGGCATATGAGACCTGGGCAGAAGCCAAAATAATGCAAAGCGACCAACACCGCACAAAAGTGTTCATTCGTATGTCCTCAAAATTCTTTTTGCCACCACCCATCGATGTACTTCGCTGGGCCCCTCATAAATACGCATCGTTCGAACTTGCTGCGCCATTAACTGTAATGGTAACTCCTTGGTCATACCCATAGCACCCAGGGTTTGCATGGCACGGTCAACAACATCGCTCGCCAACTCAGTGCCATAGACCTTAATCATACTAGCTTCCGAGCGTACATCTTTCCCTGCATCCTGTTTTACGGCAGCATCCCACAACATCAGGCGGCAGGCGTGAATGCGTGTTGCGGCATCCGTAACCCACCACTGTATCGACTGTCGCTCCGCCAGGCGTGCACCAAAAGTCACTCTTTGATTGGCATACTCACACATTATCTGCAAGGCTCGGGACGCCATACCTACGCACCAGGCACCCATTTGCAATCGCCGCACCGTAAGACGAAGCTGCATCGGTGCAAAACCTTCGCCCTCTTCACCCAGAAGTTGTCCGTCTGGAATCCGACAATTATCAAATACCACTTCAAACGTCTTATTGCCACCAATGATTGGAATTTCCCTGGCTATCTCAAAGCCTGGAGTATCCTTATCAACCAGAAATGCTGAAATACCACCACGAGACCCCTTAGCAGGATCGGTTACCGCCATAACAATGGTGAAATCGGCGTGGTCTACACGGCTAATCCAGATCTTTCTTCCATTCAGTACCCATTCGTTCCCGTCTTTTACCGCTCTGGTTGACATGCCAGCCGGATCAGCACCTGCATTGGGTTCGGAAATCGCGATGGCCGATATGGTTTCGCCACGCGCATAAGGATCTACATAACGTGATTGTTGGTCGGTGTTCGCTGTTGCCAACAACATGTGTAAGTTTGGTGAATCTGGAGGAAATGTGAATGGAACAACAGTTCTTCCAACCGCTTCATTGACACCGACCATAGCAATCGCAGGCAAGTCAGCTCCGCCAGCTTCTTCCGGACAATCGAGCCCCCACAACCCCAGTTCCCTACATTTTTTGTGCAAGGGGCTCAGTTCTTTAGCTGTAAGAGTAAATCCACCACCACCCGCCTCTCTCGCGAGCACATCGGCTTCCAGAGGTATGAGTTCCTTTTCTACGAACTTCTCAACGGTATCCCTAATTAACTGATGCTCATGTTCGAGCTCAAAATTCATGATTGTCCTTATTTTCTGCGAATCCTTTTCTACTGTAACCCCTGTGCCTTCCGGGGCCAAACTACGAGCGTCAACTTTTTTCTAATTTTGTTTTAATTCAAAAGGATACGGGTACCATCTTAAGTAGTTGATTAAATAAATCAGCTAAGTTAAAGTGTTCGCGTTGGTGGATACCGACCCATTGAACTTGCAGTATCAATGGTCTGGACAGGATAGCCAGTGCGCCAGTCACAGCATGCTCAGGCATGCTGTTGCTGGGTCCGGATAAATTCCCTACTATTTCCCAAGTCACAGAGCACGCATGCCAAATTCTCCGGCGAACTCCGAAGCAATACCAGCCGGCATTGGTAGGCGGTTAGGTGCCATAATGTACGATAGCCTTCTGGTGATTGCTCTATGGTTTTTAACTTTATTACTCTTTGCAATGGCTTCAGCCTCTGACCCGGAGTCCATAAGGCCAACCCCACCGCTTTATGTGCAACTGGTATGCGGCATTGAGGCTTTTCTGTTTTTCTATTTTTTCTGGATGTTCCGTGGTCGCACACTCGGCATGATGGCATGGCACACGCATCTCGCCACGTCTTCGGGTGAACCTCTACGTACAAAACATGTGGTGTTACGAATTTTTGGAGCCATTGTTAACCTGGCATCACTTGGCCTGGGTTATTTGTGGATTGTTATCGACAAACACAATCGTTCCTTTTCGGATCTGTTTTCCGGAACCCAAATTCTGAGAGATTAATTTACTCTGCGTAATCCCTGCCAGCCCAAAAACCCTGTTATCAGTATGGGTAAAAGAACGGCAAACCATGGAGGCAGCGCGTACAACACGCTTAATGGACCAAACAGATCCTGTGAGTATTTGAACAACAAACCAATAAAAATCCCCACGGTTAGCCGTGCACCCATCCCCATATTACGCAAAGGGCCAAGAATAAATCCTACTGCCAGCATTGTAAGGGCAATGATACTTAAGGGTTGAAACAGCTTGCTCCACAAAGCCAGCTCATACTGCGTTGAATTCAGCCCTTCACGCTGCATATAGGTAACCTGGTATAACAAGTCGCTAATAGACAATTTGCGCGGTTCAACCATAACCCGGGCACTAAACTGCCGCGGGTCCGCATCCGTTTCCCAAAGCAGATAATCAAACTTGCGAACCGAAACGTCCGCTTCCTCAAACCGGGTTTCTACTACATTCTTTAGTCGCCACTGAGAATCCCCTACATACACTGCACTTTCGGCGGTTCTGATCCATTCAAGTGTACGATGCTCGTTTACGCTGTACTGTTTTATGGCTAACATGTTTCCCGATTCATCCAGTGCCTGTGCGCGCATAAATAAGCCTGATTGTTTGTACCAGTGGTATTCAGACAACCTGGAGCCATTAGCTCTATTAGAGGGGTTCTTATCGGGAGTAGTTTTTATTTGCGTACTAAAAGCACTTTCTTTAAGAAAACCCGCTTTATAGATTTCCGCCTTTTCTTCGCCTATAGGTGCCACGTATTCACCTATGGCAGCAGAACACAATAACAACAGGATAACCGGCAAAAGCACGGCTCCTAATAAACGATTGACCGAGACACCGCTGGTTCTAAGTACTGTTAACTCTGAATTGCTTGCAAGAATGCTCAGACCTGTGAGAGCACCTACAAATATTACAAAAGGTGCCAGTTCATACACCCGTCGAGGCGTTGTAAGTGCTATAAAATTCAGGGCTTCTAGCAGCCCATATCCTGCCTTGTGCTCGCCCATTTCATCTACCAGGGCAAAGACACTGTTTATGCCAATAAGAGCCACCAACACAACCACTATACTTTTAAACAGTACAGTGGCGATATAACGGTCAATGGTTTGAAGAAGCATATTTAACCAGGTTCCTTCATGTCTCTGCTATAGGTCGAGACATTCGGTTCAGTGCGATCAACCCACTAGCAATGAATAAGACATGCACAGGCCAAAGTCCCACAGATCCAGGTAAAATACCTGTATCGAGTGCGTTACGTGTAACAAGTAGCAGCAGGTAATACAGCATTATCACCAACAAACCGGGCAGCACTCGGGCAAATCGACCAGCGCGTGGTTTTACGCGCGAAACTACAAAACCGCACAAGCCAGCAATCAGGGTCATCAAGGGTAAGGACAAGCGCCACTGTAATTCTGTTGAGCCCTGGAGATTAGACATTTTGAATAAGGACAGAGTTGGCATTGCTTCTACATTATTTCTTGCTTTTGATCGAATTGCCGAAGTATCGATACGCTGACTCAGCGTTTCGAAACGCACGACTCGATACTCCGGAGTGCTGGGTCGCCCTTCATAGCGCAAACCGTTCTCCAGCAATAAAAACCGACTGCCTGTATTTTCATCAAAATACTGAGTCCCTTTCTCAGCCCAGATAAGTATCTCTTCTTCGGAGCTGCGTTGTTCCGACAAAAATACTTCGCTCAGGACACTCTTGTCACTGGAAATACTCTCGGAATATGTAACCCGTTTTCCACCGGAAAAACTGTGAAAAACCCCCGGCGTAATTCCTTCAAATTCCCGAGCAAGACGCTGTTCACTGAACACATTTTCCAGTGCCCTACTTGCCATAGGAGTTACAGAAAAAGTCAAAATTGCAACCAGTCCACTTAAAACCAGGCCGGTTGATAACACCCATAGCAGCACTTTTGTCGGGCTCGCCCCCCCCGTAATAATTGCTGTCATCTCATGATCGGCATACCAGCGGCTGGTTGTGAGAATAACTGCAAGAAAAAAAGCGAAAGGGATTGTAAGTTGCAAAAATTCCGGCAAGCGCAAAGATATAAGTGTAAGCACGACTTCTGCAGCATACTTGCCCAGCACTGCTTCCTGCAAATAACCGATAAAACGGCCGCCAATACCTACCAGAAGCAATACGAGCGTACTGACGAAAGAAACCGCCATTAGCTCCCTTGTCATGTAACGAAAGGCAACACCCATGGGTAATGAACTACCAATCCAAACTACTAATATGGCTAAGTATGCGGCCTGAATGCTTACATGAAAAGCCATGATGTCATCAATGCCGTCACAAATTATTCTGGCCGGAAATTAATTTCGGCAATGCTGCAGAAGCACAAACCCACCAATTTCAATATTACGCAAACTCATTGTGTCTGTTTCAGGAACGGACGCGACACCTACGACCATTTCAACTAAAATCTCGCACGATAATCATCGAGATTTCAATTATATGAAATACACAACAAAAACCGGTCCTCTGGCCAACCTTAAAACAGAATGTCTGGCCCTGCCCTACAGTGCGATGAAGAGCCTGGGAAGACAGTTAAAAGTGGGGACTTATCTAAGCGATGTGAGCCGTGACTTTGATGATGTGCCCGGTAAAACCCAAGTGATTTCACTGCCTGGAAACTGCGCCATAAAGCGTTTGCTCATACTCGGAACCGGTGGGAATACCCGGTTGAGCGATGCCAGCCTGCTCAAGGTCTTACAAGCCCTCGCAACCAGCCTAAAACAGGTTGGTTGTGCCAGCGCCACACTCAGCCTGAATATAAAAAGCAGCAAAAAGCCCTATGCCTTTAGCCGACTGGCCTTGTCCAGAATCTCTTCGGAATTGTACAGTTTTGCCGCAGACAAAAAGTCGACTGGCAAAGCCCGTCAAATCTCCAGAATTGCTATACATACTCCGGACAAAGATCGTGCCACTGTCTCAAAGGCTGTACGCGAGGCTAATGCTCTGGATAGTGGTGCAGCGCTGACACGTGATCTTGCCAATTGCCCACCAAATATCTGTAATCCTGCTTATCTGGCAAGGAACGCACGTAAATTTGCTACAGATAAAAGCACTACAGTTAAAGTGCTAGACGAACACCAGATAGAAAAGCTCGGTATGGGCGCTTTCATGTCAGTCTCCATTGGCAGTGACCAGCCCGGAAAATTTATTGTTATTGAATACAAAGGCGGTAAAAGCAAAGACGCACCTGTGGTTTTAATTGGCAAGGGCATAACTTTTGACACTGGAGGTATTAGTCTAAAACCCGGAGCGGCCATGGACGAAATGAAGTTTGATATGGGTGGTGCTGCAGCCGTACTGGGTACAACCAAAGCCGTTATTGCAGCCAAACTGCCAATAAATCTCGTGACCCTTGTCGCTGCAGCAGAGAATATGCCCAGTGGTAAAGCCAGCAGACCCGGTGACGTTGTAACTTCAATGTCGGGACAAACTATCGAAATACTCAACACCGATGCAGAAGGACGTCTGGTACTCTGCGACGCACTAACCTATGCGGAACGCTTCAAGCCTAAAACCGTGATAGATGTTGCCACTCTTACAGGCGCTTGCGTGGTTGCTTTGGGAGCACATGCAACCGGCATGTTTTCCAACAACGATGCGCTGGCGGACGAACTAGACCAGGCCGGGCTGTTTACGCACGATCGTGTGTGGCGTATGCCTGTTTGGGATGATTATCAGCGACAGCTAAACAGCAATTTCGCTGACATGGCCAATATTGGTGGTCCGGGCGGCGGCTCCATTACCGCTGCGTGTTTTCTCTCCAGATTTGCCAAAAAGTACCATTGGGCACACCTGGATATAGCGGGTACAGCGTGGCTGAGTGGGGCGCGCAAAGGAGCAACCGGTCGGCCCGTGCCTTTACTGTTTCAGTACCTGATTGATCAGTGTTAGAAGCGACGCAGTAGTTTGACATGACCCGGGTTGATTTTTACATTCTTAGCGATGTTGGGCAGGACGCACGCTGGCGCTTTGCATGCCGACTGGCCTACAAAGCTCTGACCAGCGGACAACACATACACGTACACACATCTGATGCTAATCAGCAGCAATCTGTGGATCAGTTAATGTGGAGCTATCCGGAACATCAATTTCTACCTCACGCCTGTGCGAACGGGAGCGATGAATTGAATGAGCAGACCGTACCTATAATCATTGGATACGAACAGCCACAGGAGCACTTTGACCAGGTACTTATTAATCTGGACGAAAGTGTTCCAGGATTTTTTGGTCGTTTTGAGAGAGTAATAGAAATTATTGTAGATTCGGTAAAAAGCGAAGGGCGCGATAAGTACAAGTATTATCGTGATCGCGGCTATCCACTGTTTCATCATGATATGGAAGACTGGGATGACTAACTCTTCGGACGAAGATGATATTCCGCTACTGGATGACATAGTTTCAGCCACTTCCCCAGATCAGGCAGGAGATTCTCCTTTTGATCAGATCGTTGAAACCTTGATGGACGATCGATGGAAGCAGTCCTACAATGATTTACTCACCAGGGCGCGGCACGCTATCTCCAGTGAAAGCGAGTACTGGTCAGGTAATGACCCTGAACAAGCTGAAACAACGCTGGCAGTAATTGAAAATATTCACCTCACCTTCGAATCTCAAATACGTGAGACTATAACCAGCAGTCTGGAACAACACATTAATGAGTTACGGGAATTGCTTCTGCACTCCCTTCGGGATCAGCTAAACCAACTTCCCGAATTACTCTCAGAAAAGGAAGATGATGGCTTCGAGTAATAACAATGGAACCCCTAAAACGGAGGACCAGGCTTTACAAGCCAGCTTTAGCCCCCAGGAAATAGAATCGGGGCTTTATCAGAGCTGGCTGGACGCAGGATACTTTTCTGCAGTTGACAAAGATCCGGATGCTGAAGCATTTTGCATAGTTATACCTCCCCCCAACGTTACCGGCAGTTTACATATGGGGCATGCTTTTCAGCATACCTTAATGGATGTGTTGATTCGATATCATAGAATGAAGGGCGAGCAAACGCTTTGGCAAATGGGTATGGATCATGCGGGTATTGCAACGCAAATGTTGGTGCAAAGGCAGCTTGAGCGGGAGCAAATAGACAAACACGACCTGGGCCGCGAGGCTTTCGTCGAACGCGTCTGGCAATGGAAAAACACCTCCGGCGGGCAGATTGCGGGTCAACTTCGACGCCTGGGCAATTCTCTGGACTGGTCGCGTGAACGGTTTACCATGGACGAAGGCTTCTCAGCTGCCGTACAGAAAGTGTTTATCAGTCTGCATGATGAAGGTCTGATCTATCGGGGAAAACGCCTCGTGAACTGGGACCCACAACTGGAAACCGCAATATCTGATCTGGAAGTTATCAGTGAAGAAAGCCAGGGTAGTATGTGGCACTTCAAATATCCGATCGTTGATAGCAAAGACTTTCTTGTGGTTGCCACCACTCGTCCAGAAACCATGCTGGGTGATACAGCCGTTGCAGTGCACCCAAAAGATGAGAGATACGCCCAACTGATTGGCAAGTTTATACAATTGCCCCTATGTGATCGTACCATTCCTGTTATTGGGGACCCGCACGTCGACATGGAATTTGGAACCGGTTGTGTAAAAATCACACCCGCCCATGATTTCGATGATTATCAAATGGGTGAACGTCATAAGCTCCCGCTGATAAATATTTTCACCAGAACGGCGCACATCAATGACAATGCGCCTGCTCCCTATCTCGGGCTCGACCGTTTTGAAGCCCGAAAACAGGTTCTAAAAGATCTCAATCAACTGGGATTACTGGAAAAAACCGAACCGCACAAATTGATGGTTCCGAAGGGAGATCGGTCCGGCGCAATCATAGAGCCCTGGCTTACTGATCAGTGGTTTGTAAAAATACAGCCTTTGGCTGACCCGGCAATTAAGGCCGTGGAAGATGGCAGGGTTGAATTTGTACCTAAACAATACACCAATACATATTTTTCCTGGATGCGGGAAATAAAGGACTGGTGTATCTCCCGGCAACTCTGGTGGGGGCATAGAATCCCCGCCTGGTATGATGACCAACAAAATATCTATGTAGCACCAACAGAAGTAGAAGTACGCGTTAAATATGATCTTGCTGATGAAATCACTCTAACGCAGGATCAGGACGTTCTTGAAACCTGGTTCTCCTCTTCACTGTGGTCTTTTGCTACTTTGGGCTGGCCTGAACAAACCCGGGAACTGGCTCGATTTCATCCAACGAGCGTTCTGGTTACCGGGCACGATATCATATTTTTCTGGGTTGCCCGGATGATAATGATGTCCTTAAAATTTACCGGCGAAGTGCCTTTTCACAAGGTATACATGCACGGTCTGATAAAAGACTCCGACGGTAACAAAATGTCGAAATCAAAGGGTAACGGCATCGATCCGCTGGATATTATTGATGGTATTAGCGCTGATGAGCTGGTTGCAAAACGCACGGTAAACCTCCTGCAGCCAAAAATGGCAGAACGCATAGAGAAACAAACGCGTAAGGAGTTTCCAAATGGTATACCTGCTTATGGCACGGACGCGGTTAGATTCACCTATTGTGCGCTGGCATCCACCGGCCGGGATATTCGATGGGATATGAACCGCGTGGAAGGTTACAGAAATTTTTGCAACAAACTCTGGAATGCAAGCAAATTCGTTTTGATGAATGTAGTCGACAAAGAGCTTGATGCAAAAGTCACTCCAACTTTAGTGGATCGCTGGATAATTTCCCGCGCACACACGCTATTAAAAGACACCACCCGCGCCATTGAGTCCTATCGTTTCGACCTGTACGCCAACCTGATATATGAGTTTGCCTGGCATGAGTACTGTGACTGGTATGTGGAACTTAGCAAACCGGGTTTGTGGGATGATTCGAATTCCAATCCGGATATTGCAGGAACACGCTACACCCTGGTTTACGTACTGGAAGTTTTGCTTAGAATGTCGCATCCAATAGTGCCCTACATAACGGAAACCCTGTGGCAAAAAGTTGCGCCAGAATTGGGCAAACAGGGAAAAAGCATAATGGTAGAAGCGTTTCCCCATCTTGAAGAGTTACCCCGGGACGAAGAAGCAGAAGACACGGTTGAGTGGCTGAAAGAAATGATTACGGGGTTACGCAATATTCGAGGGGAGCAGAATATTAAACCCAAAAAGTCAGTTCCGTTACTCTTGCAGGGTGGCTCAGCTCAGGATAGAAAACGTTTGAAAGCAGCAGATGCGCTGTTTAAAAGACTGGCGAAAGTAGAAGAAATAACCTGGTTAGGTGACACACAAGAACCACCACCCAATGCCATGCAAATTGTTGGTGATCTTAAGGTAATGGTTCCTCTGGCTGGGCTAATAGACGTAGCAGATGAATTATCCCGTTTGGAAAAAGAATGTGACAAGCTCATTAAGGAACAAAACGGTGTAATCGCAAAATTAGCAAACGAAAAATTTGTAAGCAAAGCTCCCCCGGCAGTTGTTGCAAAGGAAAAGGCTCGTGCAGAAGAAATTGGCACAACCCTGTCACTGTTGCAAAATCAAATGGAAAGTTTAAAGGCAATATAGACCTGTGAAAAGCCTGTATACCCCTCTCTCCTTTGATCACGGCCCTGACATTAAGAACCGGTTTATGCTTGCACCACTTACCAATTCGCAAAGCCATGCTGATGGCACTTTATCCGACGATGAATATCACTGGCTGAGTATGAGGGCGAAAGGAGGCTTTGGTTTAACTATGACTTGTGCTGCGCACGTACAGGCAAGAGGTCAGGGCTTTCCCGGTCAGTTGGGTATTTTTGATGACAAGCATATCGAAGGTTTATCAAGACTGGCTGCCAACATCCGCAAGCACGATAGTGTTGCCATTGCCCAATTACATCATGCGGGTATGCGCTCTCCGGCTGAGCTCATTAACACGCTACCAGTTTGTCCCTCAGACAATCCTAAACATTCCGCAGTTGCGCTAAGCGAGAACGAGGTAAAAGAACTGATTCAGGACTTCGTTAGTGCAGCTTTACGGGCACAACAGGCTGGTTTTCAGGGTGTTGAGATTCATGGCGCGCACGGCTACATACTGGGGCAATTTTTGAGCAGCGAAATCAATCAGCGAACGGACCAGTTTGGGGGGTCGCTGGAAAACAGGTGTCGGGTAATTGACGGCATTTTGAATGGGGTACGTGAACAATGCGGAGAGGCTTTTATGCTTGGTCTGCGTTTGTCGCCCGAGCGATTTGGTATGCGTCTTGGGGAAATTTTAGAATATTCACAACGATTGATGTCAGCAAACGCAATCGATTTTCTGGATATGTCCTTATGGGATGTATTTAAAGAACCAGAAGAAGAGGCCTATAAAGGCCGCAATCTCATTTCCTACTTTACGGAACTGGACAGAGGACATGTCCGACTTGGCGTGGCAGGAAAAATCAGTTCAGCTGCGGATATTGCCAAAACCCTGGAAACCGGTGTGGACTGGATAATGCTGGGGCGTGCAGCGATATTGCACCACGATTTTCCGCAACAGATGTCGAATGACACAAACTTCACCTCCATCGCGTTACCCGTCACACGTGAGTACCTCAATAAGGAGGGCTTAGGAAGTGCTTTTATTGACTACATGAGTTCCTGGTCTGGGTTTGTGGAAGGCTGATTTCTATAACTAGGCAATAGAAAGAACAACCTTACCGAAAGTAACGTCGCTCTCTATCAGCGCATGTGCCTTTTCAATGTCCTGTATAGGCATAACTGTGTCGACCATGGGTTTTATCTCGCCCGATTCAAGCTTGGGCCATACCTGCTGTTCCAGATTTGACATAACTCTGGATTTAGCTGCAATAGTGCGTGCTCTTAGAGTAGAACCGACAATATGTAAACGCTTCATAAGCAATAAGCCCAGAGAAAGATCAGCACTTAAGCCCCCCATCAAACCGATAAGCACCAACCGGCCTTCAAGCGCCAGACTGGCCACATTGTCTGCAAGATAGGCACCACCAACAGGATCAAGAATTACATTTATACCTTGCTGATTTGTCCACTGCGGAACCAGCTCAACAAATTTGGCGGAATGTCTGTTGCACCCGCCTTTTGCACCCAGTTCAATGCAACGTGACACCTTGTCATCACTCCCTACAGTCACATAACAGTCGCTACCAAATGCCTTGCACAATTGTATTGCGGCGGTACCTACCCCACTGGCACCTGCGTGTAACAGCACTGTCTCTGTGCGTTGTAGCTGTGCTTCACCAAACAAATTTAGATAGGCCGTCGCATAAACTTCAGGTAAAGCCGCCGCCTGCTCAAAGCTCAACCCAGAGGGCATTGGCAAGGCCTGCCCGGCTGGAACACATACCTGCTCAGCGTAACCACCACCGGAGAGCAAAGCACACACTGAATCGCCTGCCTTATAACGTGCCACACCCTCGCCTACAGCTATTACTTCACCAGCGCATTCCAGGCCCATAATCGGGCTGGCTCCAGGTGGTGGCGGGTAGGCGCCTTTGCGCTGCATTAGATCCGCTCGATTAACAGCCGTCGCGCGATTGGCAATAAGAATTTCTCCAATACCGGGGATAAGGTCTTCCTGATCTGCCCATATTAACTGTCCATCTTTTTGTTGAATCGCCTTCATTTACTACCCCTCTGCTTTAGCCCTACCAGGACATGCGCATTTTTAAACCTTTTGAATGCAAATAAGATTTCAACTCACTTACCTTGTAGTCCCCGTAGTGCACCATGGACGCGACCAGTGCGGCATCGGCTTTTCCCTCGGTGAGCACTTCATTTAAATGTTCAGGCAAACCGGCACCGCCGGATGCAACCACTGGAATTTGTACTGATTCTGAAATAAGGCGTGTTAATTGAATCTCATACCCATCACGCGTGCCATCGGCATCGATGGAGTTTACTACCAACTCCCCCGCCCCCATTCTCTCCCCTTCCAGCGCCCAGACCAATGCATCCAGGCCCACGGGTTTTCGTCCACCGTTAATCACAACTTCATAACCGCTTGGAATCGCTTCACTAACGGTGACCTTCGTAATGTCCATAGACAGGACAATATTCTGGCTACCAATGGCCTCGGCACACTCGGATATAAGAGGTGGGCGAAGCACGGCGGCGGAATTTACATTTATTTTTTCAGCGCCAGCTAATCGCAGGTCGGTTGCATCTGCTACATTGCGTACCCCTCCACCTACAGACAGGGGGATAAAAACCTGCTCGGCAACAGCTTCAACAAACTCAAGCATAATGCTGCGTTTATCGCTGCTGGCGGTAATATCGTAGAACACCAACTCGTCCAAACCGTCGAGATAGTACTCACGGGCTTTTTCTACCGGATCGCCTATGTCCTGTGTATTAACAAACTTAATGCTCTTGGCCAGTTTTCCGTCTCTGACATCCAGACAGGCTACCAAACGTTTACTCAGCATAAACACCATCCCATGCAGCAAAACAGGACAACAATTCCAGGCCCACCCGACCACTTTTTTCAGGGTGAAACTGGGTACCAAAATAATTTCTCAAGCCCGCTGCCACACAAAAATAGTCCTGGTAGCAGCTTTGCGCGAACACGTGCTCCTGAACAGCAGGTTCCGGGTAGTATGCGTGCACAAAATAGAACTCATCACCTGGTTTCAACTTTGCCAGTACAGGGTGTGGTTTTAACACTTCTACCTCGTTCCAGCCCATGTGTGGAATTTTTATCGAACGATCTGAAAAATCAAATCGGCGCACCCGACCTGGCATTAGAGACAAAGTAGGCTGGTCATCCTCTTCAGAACCATCGAAAGAGACCTGCAAGCCCAGACAGATGCCCAGTATTGGCACCCCGGACTCAAAGGCATGCCGCAGAGCCTTATCAATTCCATTAGCCTTCAGGCTACGCATGGCGCTTCCGGCAGCACCCACACCCGGAAATATAATTCGTTCCGCCTGTGCTATGCGTCGCGCATCATTACTTATCGACGCCTTCAGGCCCACGTAATCACATGCTCTTTGCACGCTTTTCAGGTTCCCGGCATCGTAATCAACAATTATGGTCATAGCTAACAATACATGACAAACCAGAGGAGCGCGGATACTATCGCATACCGTTAAAACTACCAAGACAAGCGCGTGCTAAAAAAGGGCATTTTACTACTCAACCTCGGCTCACCGGATACTCCAACGGTGCCGTCTGTTAAAAATTACCTACGGGAGTTTTTGATGGACCCCTATGTAATAAACATGCCGCAAATCCTGCGCTGGATTTTGGTTAATGTTCTAATAGTGCCAACACGAGCGAAAGCATCGACTGCGGCTTATCGCTCAATCTGGCCTGACGCCTCGGAACCCGCACCTCTTATCAGGCATTCACAGGCATTAGCCAAAGCCCTGGAAGATACACTTAATGACTCCGAGTCGTTCTCAGTGGCACTTGCCTTTCGATATGGCAAGCCGGATATCAGGAGAGCCCTAAAGCAGTTTGAGTCAGAAAGCGTCGAAGAAATACTGGTTCTACCCCAGTACCCACATCATGCAGATTCCACACGTACTACCAGTATTGAAAAGGTGAAAACCGAACTGGAAAAATCAAACCTTACTGTTCCGCTTCGAATACTTGAGCCCTTCTACAGAGAACCCGCGTACATTGCTGCACTGGCAGACGTGTGTCGTGAACATATGGAAGAACAGACAGACCATCTACTCTTCAGTTTTCATGGTTTGCCCGAACAACACATTCTGGATGCTGACCCGCAACAGAACCATTGCCTGAAAAATGATTGTTGTGAAACCCCGTCACTTGCACATAACACATGTTACCGACACCAGGTGTATACCACTGCAAAACTCGTTGCGCAGTCCCTGAACATACAAAACTTTAGCGTGTCTTTTCAATCCCGCCTGGGCCGACAGCAGTGGCTACGTCCCTACACAGATCAGGTGCTTCACGAACTACCGAAAACATGCAAAAACATTGCTGTAATTTGCCCTGCCTTCACGGCCGACAATCTGGAAACACTGGAGGAAATGGATATGCGGGGAAGAGAAACTTTTCTGCGGGCGGGCGGTGTAAATTTCACCCTGATACCCTGCCTGAATCAAAACCCTCTCTATGTGCAATATCTAGCGAACTGGTGCAAACAATCTTAAGGGCTAATGGTCAAACCTTCTTGATTTGAAGCATTAGAACATCAAAGAATGCCTGAATTAACGGGCGGGAAAACATGGATTTTCTCGCTACAAACCGAACGGGTCGATTCAAACCGCTATCACCCAATGCAATCATCTGATTCTGTTTGACACCAAGTGTGCGGGCCACGCCCTGAGGCACCAAAGCATGGCCAAAACCCGCCAGTGCCATCTGTGCAGTAGAAAAAAAAGACTCAAGCGAAATTGCGCGGCGTAAATTCAGGCGTCGCATATCCTCTTCGATGGAGCCCCAGGCACCCGATCGCGACTCAATGGTTATTACATCCAGGGGGTCTCCAATTGAATATTCAATGGGTTTAAGCGATGAAGGCAAAATCACCATCGGCTCCAGACGAATCAACTCGCTTTGCAAATCAGTTTCTGCATTGGAGGACCCGGTACACAATCCCACCATATATTCACCTGATCGAATTCTGTCCAGAACGATGGGGGAGCGTTGTGCATGACAACTAAATTCAACTTCGGGCATCTCCCGTTGCACCGCCGCGATCAGGCTAGGCCCCCAGCTGGCGAGAATTGCTTCCGATACCCCCATAACAATTTTGCCACGGCGCAGTGTCTTATCTTCCAGAAAAACACTGCTTAACTCATTGATCAGCGGTGTTACCTTTTCCACCAAACGCGTCCCATGAGGGGTAAGAACCACACGCCGGCCCTGGCGCTCAATTAGTTGGCGATCGTAAAACCGCTCCAACGCACCAATGCGCTTGCTGACCGCAGACTGGGAAATTTTTAGCTGGGTACTGGTTTCCATCATGGTACCCACTTTTGATAGTATGATTAGTGTTTGAAGGTTTTCCAGCATAGTTACCTACTTCTCTATCATTCCAATTTAGATTGTATCGTATTCCTTTTATTCTCTTTTTTCATGTATGAAAGTGCGCCACACTACCTTCCCTGCATTTCCAGTCAGAGGTTAAGAGATGTTAGCAGCCGCCATACTGATAGCGGTATTTATCACAAGTCTGATCTCCGGAGTTCTGGGAATGGCTGGTGGTATTATTCTAATGGCCATTCTGGTTACTGTGCTCTCAGTTTCCTCTGCCATGATTGCTCACGGACTAGTGCAGGCTACCGCCAATGGCAGCCGGGCAATCTTTCTAAGAGAACACATTCAGTGGTCCATTCTCCCTGCCTATCTGCTCGGTGCGAGTTTGGCTACAGGTTTATTTGTAAGTCTTACCCTTGTACCTGATGCGTCCACTATCTTGATATGCATTGGTCTGTTTCCATGGATAGCGCGGCTACTTCCTTCTATGAGAGGTCTGAATATTACGCAAAAAAGTACCGCTATGTTGTGCGGAACCCTGGTAACCGGAGCGCAGCTATTTGCCGGAGCGTCTGGCCCATTACTCGACATATTTTATTTAAACACCCCCCTAAACCGATATCAGGTAATAGCCACAAAGGCACTTACCCAGACACTGGGGCATGTACTTAAAACCATATACTACACGCTAATTGTACAATTCTCGGATTCACTACCCATCTGGATACTACTGCTGGCAATGACTTCCGCTGTGTTGGGTACAAGGGTGGGAACGCGGTTGGTAGATTATTTTAGTGACGCGCAGTTTCGCAAATACAGTGGTGCAGCAATACTCGTAATCGGTACCTTCTGCCTTGCTAAGGGCTTTTCGGAATTATGAGGTACCCGCTAAAGGCTTCTAACCCGCTAAAGGCTCTTTATGGAGTACCCGCTAAAGGCTCTTTATGGAGTACCCGCTAAAGGCTTCTAACCCGCTAAAGGCTTTACCACAAACAATAAATCACCGACGTTTACCTGCTGGCCAGAAGCCATATTAACGCGGGTAATCTCGTATTTTTGGTCCGAGGTATATAACTCAGCTTCACCAGTATTATAGTTACCAAGGCTTAAAGGCGAGAATATTTTAAAGGCTTCCAGCTGACACAGGGTTGTAGACAAATCTACCTGCTCTCCCACAGAAACAAAATCAGGCTCGGTGGGTGTTGGCGTACTGTAAAAAATACCCGTTGAAGGGCACAGTACTTTTAACTCATCACTGTCTTCTATAGAAATGGAGTCCAGATTGATACTGGAGGCGCTAACACCAGATGCTTGCTGAATCTCGGCGATAAGAACATCGGCATCCAGTCTTTGCAATAGTCCAGGCAGATAGTCTGTGTCATAAACCCCTTTACGAAACACTTCATCTTTAAGAATTCGTTGTAACAAAGGAATGTTGGTTGAAATACCGGTAATTTTAGCACGCCCCAAATAACCTAACATTTTTTCAATGGTGCTTTCCCGGTCAGTGGAATGAACAATAACCTGCGCGATCAAACTGTCGTAATACGGCGATACAAATTTACCGGCCGCTACGGTGCTTATGACTTCAACCCCATCTTCCTCGGGCAGAAAATAATCCAGAATTTGCCCGGGATGCGGGTGAAATTTCAATACCTTGTTTGCATCCAATGCCAATCGTTCCGCTGTTATGCGTACTTCCATTGCATATCCATTAGACTCAACAACCAGATCAGCAATGCTCTCGTTTGATGCGATTCGAAATTGTTGCTTCACAATATCGATACCGGAAACATGCTCTGTAACCGGATGCTCGACCTGTAGACGTGTGTTCATTTCCATGAAATACACCGCATCATTTGCCAGGTCATATATAAACTCTACCGTACCGGCTCCTTCGTAATTCACTTCATTGGCGAGGTCAGCGGTATATTTGAGCACGCTCTTTCTCAAAGTTTCGGTTAACATCGTAGATTCCGATTCTTCGATTACCTTCTGTTTGTCACGTTGCACGCTGCAGTCTCGCAGACCCAAAACATGTGTATTTCCAAAAGTATCTCGCAACAACTGCACTTCGATATGGCGCAATGAAGTTACATATTTTTCAAGGTACACATCACCATTTCCAAACGCAGCTTTGGCTTCTGCCGTTACCTGGTGAAATAATTCATGAAATTGCTGATGTGCCTCGACCACCTGTATGCCCTTTCCACCCCCACCATGTACTGCCTTGATCAATACTGGATAACCAATTTTTTCAGCCACATCCGCCGCACGCTCAGGGCTTGTTAAGATACCGTGACTGCCTGGAACAACTGGCACCTTCAGGCGAATAGAGGTGTTAATCGCATTGGACTTATTACCCATGGTGTCCATGCTGGTAACTGGAGGACCGATAAAGTTGATACCATGGCTACGACACAACTCAGCAAACTGACTGTTCTCGGATAGAAACCCAATACCGGGGTGTAATGAATCCACCTTTTCATGCTCTGCCACGCTTAACACGCTTTGTGCATTGAGATAACTTTCATCTGCGGTGTTACCACCAATACACACCAGAACATCCCCGTCTCCCAGCATATCTGCAGCGACGGAATCCATATCAGGATCTGACTGCACCAACACTACTTCAATACCATTTTTTTGCGCGATACGTACCAGCTTAACGGCAGTACAACCTCGTGCGTGAATCAATACCCGCTTAACTGAATGGGTAAGTTGTCTGTCTTTGCTGTAACTGGTATTTACTACAGAGACAGGTCGTTCCTGTAACAGCACACCATTCATTACGCGCTGCACAACGTCTTTAACACTTTCAACCGGCACCGGAATGGCGGCATCAATTTTTTGCAGTTCATCATCCAGATCATCAAAAAACGGATGTTTAACCAGGCCTTGCATGCTGCCTTCATGAACCGACAGATAATTGGACAGTATGGAGGTATAGGGCAAATTTTCCTGCACCACAATTTGCCCCGCAAAAGGCATGGATGTACCTGAAAAATAATAGGTTTGAACCAGCGGGTGCGTCACAAAACTGGCCTGGGCTCCTCCGGTACAATTTCCATATCCAAAAATAATTACAGGCAAATCATTGTCACGAACAAAACGGGTAATACGATCATTAACGGCTGCCATAGAAAACAAAGCCCCAGCGCCTTCTTTGGTTTGCATTCCACCAGAGGATATAAAACAAATAACCGGCAAATGCCTTTCGGCACAGGTTACCAGCAATTTACAAAATTTCTCCGCACTGGCCATGTCAAAAGACCCAGCCTGAAAGCCAACATTGGAAATAGCGGTGCCCACACGGGTGCACTGTTTGCCATCATCAAAATCCGCCAGGCCGGTTACTATCCCACAGGGAGGTACTCCATTTTTCAGGGCGTTCTCTATGGATTCTCGAAATCCAGGAAATTCACAGGGGTCGGAGCTAAGCAAATTTTCGTCAAGTTCTTCAAAGTTGGTGAAAAAGCCGTCGATAAAAACCTGATGCCCTCCAGAGGGATGCATCTTGTATTTTTTTAACAGATTTTGCAGCAGCAGATCACGGTAGGCAATTCCAAGCCGATTCCAGAAGTCTTTGCGCTGGCCAATGTTGCGTGGCGAAATACGTCCGTCATACTTCTTGCCTTCCTGCTTTGCACGCAAATAGGAGACCAGAAGATTTTCGAATATAAAAGTAACAACTACCAGTAAGGTATCAGAAACAGCAGCAAAACTACCTTTCTTCCATTCCTCTACGGTTCTAAAAAACTCCCCGCTCTTACTTTCGCCCGCTATACGCAAATACCAGGTGAAAAACTGCTGGCGTAAACGCTCGGCAATTTCTTCAGCAGACAACGTACTGTTCCCTGAATCTCCAACCTTTCCCTCACGTGCTGCCATCGACAAGGTTGTGTTTAACAGGGTTTCAAGAGAAGACTGGGCCAGGTTGCGAGTAGAATTGGCTTCCTCAGCGACAGAGTCCAGATTATTGATCAACTGATCGTATACGGAATCAAACAACAAAAGATTTTCGCATTCAGCAACAAAATCCTGGCGTAACTCTTCCTGGGCCAGCACGTCCAGTACCGTCATTTCACTGAGGCCCAGAGGCACACCATCTGTAGCCAGAGGTGTAAAATGCTCGGCAAAATGCTCATCAAAAATTTGGCGGTTCAATTTTAGATTGTTCGCTCCCTCTTGCAGAAGCTTCGCGCTCTCGCGACTCAGGTTTTTGCTATCAAATTGATCACTAAGTGCATTACCCGTAAGCACCAGGTTAATTTCTGTTGTGATCTGCGTTCGCAAATAATTGTCCGACTTGTCCTTATACCCTTTTGCCAGCAATAGTTTTCGACCTTCGTGGGTAAACTGTTCCTTAAACACATTTCCCAAAACCGGGTTACCAATTATGGCTTTTAACAAACCCAGCGGGTCTTTGAGTTCTGAAACACGCAGAATTTTACGTGTATCTTCGTGGTCTCTCAAATAAAGCTTTAATGCCTGCAAGTTACCAGCCGCCTGCCCTTTCCAGCGGTTATACAAGTACATACTTACTGTGGATAAAAGTTGCTCTCGTGCGTTCTCGTAGTTTTTTCTTGGTTCTCCAAAAATCAACTGAGCAATACGCCCACGTTCATCATGCACTGCCTGTTTTTTCTCGTTAAACGATTTCCACGCTTTGGACAGTTGATCGCTATAAATAATTTTTTCCGGATCCTGTAACCAGCGCAAAAATACCTGCCGCCGCTCCAGATTCGCTCGGCTTGCGAGCTCTCCTTCTGGTAAGTCCTGCTCCGAAAGGCGACCATATTGTTGCTTGGTAGTGGCTTTTATTCGTTTTCGTGTTCCAAGATATCTGAGATACCGAAATGCCATTCCAAACAGGTTATCGTACTCAGTAGGGTTTTTGGTCAGATTCAGTGCAGCACCACTCTCCATGGACTGTAGTTGTTTGGGGGTATCCAGGTAACGCAGCAAACTACGGCGGTAGTGGTCCAGAATATAAGGATTCTCCGCAACGAAAATACGTGTACGCTGCTCAATTGTTTGAATACCGCTGACAATAGCCTTGCGCAGGTTGTCCAGAGATTCTCCAGTATCGCCGGGTTTATAATCTATAACGCCATCTATATTTCCCTGGCGAAACAGCTCATAAGGAGAAACTCCTACATATTTTGCACACTCCTGCCAGGACAGATTGAGGCGTCGAGCGATGCTGGCAAGTCCCTTGGGTTGTATTGTACTGAACACTCCATCGCGCACTGAAAAGATCAAATTACTGGCCGCCAGAGGAATAGCGCCACCAGAATATCCAAGCCCAAATACAATGCCAATATTTGGCACGTCGACATTACACATCTCTGTTATAAGGCGAGAAATACTATGCGCCTGATTATGAATGTTAGCCTGTTCCCCGGGATCAGCTCCAGGGGTGTCCATCATGCTAACAATAGGGATAGAGCGTTTGGAAAATTCTTCGATGGCACTGGCCGCAGCCAAATGATGTTCTGGACCCCATACGCCATTTCTAACGGATCTGTCCTGTGCAATAAAACCAACCAGTCGTCGACTGCCACTAAAGTCCATATCAACGATTACAGAGTAAAACGAACCTTCAATTCTCTCATTTGAGAGCCTGCCACCAAGTTCACGAATCACACTCGGTGCGGAAATGCGCCCAGGATGTTCGGCTGGAGCAATAACCTCTTCTATGTAGGAGTCGATATCCAGGTTGCTCTGTCGCTTATACTGTCGACTAATCTGGGCTTTACTTAACAGTCCCTGCATACTTACGTCGGCTGGTTCTGATGAAGGTGGAAATAGAGAGAAATCCTGAGCTAGTCCCTCAGCGATGAGAAATAGCTGATCCCCTTCTGACTCATGATGTTCCATGAACTATATAACCCGTTTCAAGAATTAATAAATCTCTGCACTGGCAAAAACTGCTCTTAAAGTAGTGTAGATATATCTCGCGTACTGTAATGTATTTAATGATAATTATCCAAACTGATATAGGTTTCTTATGGGAGAAAAATTGGACAAAAAAACGGTCGCCAGGCCCCTGGGCTGTTGTGTGCTAACTATCTCCGACACACGCGTGCTGCAAGATGATACCTCCGGTGCCCTGCTTCAGGAAATGTTACTAAAGGATGGCCACACCCTGGTTGAAAGACAAATTGTAAAGGACGATATCTATGAAGTGCGAGCGATAGTATCGAGATGGATAGCCAGCACCAGTGTTGAGGTCATAATTACTAGCGGCGGAACCGGATTTACTGGGCGAGACTCTACACCAGAGGCGCTTGAGCCCCTAATGGACAAGCAAATACCGGGGTTTGGCGAGTTATTCAGACAGATATCGTACGCAGAAATTGGTACCTCAACTGTTCAGTCCCGTGCATTAGGTGGAATGGCCAATGCAACTCTCATATTTGCTCTGCCAGGGTCAACTGGAGCTTGCCGAACCGGCTGGCTTAAAATTCTAACCACCCAGCTCGACATCGATCACAAACCCTGCAACTTCGCAGAGTTAATCCCCCGGTTTCGGGAGGTTTAGGAATAGATAAACCGCATGAGAACTTCTGCCACACAGGCCGGTTTTTCCTGCCCTTCAATCTCAATGGTCATTCTCTGCGTCAACTGGATAACATTTTCGCCTTTTAGCTCAGCCTTTAGAGTTTCTCTTTTGGCTCTGAGCACCGAATTTACAGGCACAGGCGAGGGAAAACGCATTTTTTCCATTCCGTAGTTTATACCTGCTACAAGCCCCTCAAAAACAGCAGGATCTTTCGGTTTTATGCTGGAACTGAAGTAGGGAACCAGAGACATGGTCAAATATCCGTGTGCAATGGTAGTTTTATAGGGCGAAAACTCAGCACACTTTTCCGGGTCAATGTGAATAAACTGATGATCTAGCGTGGCATCAGCAAAGGCATTGATGCGATCCTGCTCTATTTTGATGGACTCGCTATAACCATCCGATTCTCCAATGGATGCTTCAAAAATCTTAAGTGCTTTTTGAGCGTTGTCTGACATAACTGGTCTCCCCTTTTACGAAAATTACGATATTTGTATTCCCAATACTACCGAATGCATAGCGCGATACCAGCGCCCTTGGGGTAGAATTGGGTCTAATTTGAGCCAGAGCCAGAAATTGACATGTCCAAACCCAGTGTTTTTATCGTCAGTGCCGCCCGCACACCTGTAGGCAGCTTCCAGGGTGCCTTAAAAAGCATGACCGCGCCCGAGTTAGGCGCTGCTGCTATCAAAGCCACACTGGACGAATCTGGTATCGAAGGCTCCGCAGTCGGTGAAGTTATTATGGGCAACGTAGTAAGTGCCGGTTTGAAACAGGCACCTGCTCGCCAGGCAATGCGCCAGGCGGGATTACCCGATAACTGTGCGGCAAGTACCATCAACAAAGTCTGTGGGTCCGGCATGAAAGCAACAATGCTTGCCTTTGACCTCATTCGCTGTGGAAACCACGCCTGTATGATCGCCGGTGGAATGGAAAGCATGACCAATGCGCCTTACCTTATGGCCAAAGCACGCAGTGGTGTACGCCTGGGACACACCGATATGAAAGATTCTATGTTCTTTGACGGCCTCGAAGATGCCGAAACTGGTGCATCAATGGGCAGTTTCGCGCAAGCCACGGCAGACAAATACCAGTTTACCCGGGAAGCGATGGATGCCTACGCGGTGCAATCGGTAAACCGAGCGCGCAAAGCTACGGAATCCGGTTGGCTCGACGCTGAGATAAGCCCCATCACCATTACTGGAAGATCAGAAGTGGTGGTAAAAGATGACGAACAACCTCAACGAGCGCGAATCGAAAAAATCCCCCAGCTTCGACCCGCATTTAAGAAGGACGGAACAATAACGGCGGCTAACTCCAGCTCTATTTCTGATGGAGCCTCAGCACTGCTACTGGCCGATTCAAATACCATTAACAATTTGGATCTAAGTCCCCTTGCACGCATTGTAAGCCACGCCACACATTCACAACATCCTTCAGAGTTCACCACCGCACCCGTTGTCGCAATTCAGAAACTGCTGGAAAAAACTGGATGGGATAAAGACTCAGTCGATTTGTTTGAAGTAAACGAGGCTTTTGCCATGGTCGCGATGATCGTATTGAAAGACCTGCAAATAGATCCCGACAAACTTAATATATATGGAGGTGCCTGTGCTCAGGGGCACCCCATAGGTTCAACCGGCAGTCGCTTGATTGTTACCCTCGCTCACGCACTTAAGCGCCTTGATAAAAAACGCGGAATCGCCGCTTTGTGTATCGGTGGTGGTGAGGCTACAGCCATTGCAATTGAGCGGGTATAAGTGACCAGAATTCCTGTAGTCGTCGGCTTTGGCGGGGTAAACCCAGCCGGGCGTTTGTCCGGCCATCATGCCTATAAGCGACTGATAGCGGACAAACTAAACAAACAGGACACAGATTCGCTCTACGCCAGCCTGGCGCAATTGATGAATTTAAATGGAGAGAATATAGAGGAGAAAAAACAAGAAGCCTCTTCCTCAACTGCCACCCGAAAATATATTGATGCACATACATTGATCAGAAAAATTGAGGCATTTGACGTAGACCACATCGATATACAGAAAAAGGTTCAGCTTTCCCATGCAAGTGGCACTCTAAAATTTAACATCCATAAAAAACACCTGCCCGCAGAACTACCAGATAACTGGAGAGTATCGGAAACAAACGGAACGTACACGGTTGAAGTAGAAGGTCAATTGGACGCGTTACTACCAGACTCGCGACCATCCAAAGTTTCCTCTGCTGGAGAGTTACCGACAGGGTTTCATCCTGGCAAACTCTATCAATCACGTAGCCATCCCCGCGGACTACAGTTAGCTGTGTATGGCGCATCAGACGCCGTTGGCTCGGTGGGAATCGACTGGGAGACACTTCGAAACAAAGTAAAACCAGACGAAATTGGTGTGTATTCCGGAAGCGCAGTGGGGCAAATGGACTATCACGGTAATGGTGCGCTACTAAGGGCCGCCGCGATTGGTAAGCGTGTAAGTTCAAAAAACATTGTGCTGGGTCTGGTTGAAATGCCCGGGGATTTCATTAACGCCTATGTGCTGGGTAATGTCGGATCAACCGGCGCAGTGGTTGGCGCCTGTGCTACCTATCTTTACAATCTGAATGTTGGTATCGAAGAAATCAAGCAAGGTAAGCGGCGTGTTGTGGTCGTTGGAAATTCAGAAGCTGGCATTATCCCCGAAATAATAGATGCATTTAGCACCATGCGGGCCCTCGCCGAAGATGGTGAATTGCGCGCCCTTGACAACATTGCAGGCGAACCCGACTACCGTCGATCCTGCCGTCCTTTTGCCGAAAATTGTGGGTTTACACTCTCTGAAGCTGCAGTGTATACAGTACTCATGGACGACGAGCTCGCTCTGGAGCTGGGCGCAAATATTCATGCCTCAGTAGCTGGCGTATATATCAATGCCGACGGTTACAAAAAATCCATACCAGGGCCCGGTATTGGCAACTATATTACAATGGGCAAGGCATTGGGACTCACGAGAAGCATCATTGGCGATAAAGCCCTTAGACACCAAACCTACATTCATGCCCACGGTACTGGTACGCCGCAGAACAGAGTCACAGAATCACATATCATGGATCAGCTGGCGGGCGCTTTTGGCATTCAAAACTGGCAAGTTGCTGCAATCAAGGCGTATCTTGGACATCCCATGGGTCCAGCTTCAGGAGACCAGTTAGTGAGCGCTCTGGGAACCTGGACATACGGGTGGATCCCGGGCATTGCTACCATGGATGCAATTGCCGATGATGTTTGCCAGAAAAATCTCAATTTTTCCCAATCCCATGTGCAAGTAGATCCCACTACGCTGGATGCCACTCTAATAAACTCAAAGGGTTTTGGCGGCAACAATGCCACCGGGGTCATCCTATCTCCAACTTACACCAGAAAAATTCTTGAGAAAAGACATGGGCGAAAAGCCTGGTCAAAATATCTTGAACGCAACGAAGCAGTTGCCGAAGCCAGCAACAACTACGACAAAGAAACCACGAAAGGCAATACCTGCCCTATTTACAAGTTTGGAGAGGGGGTACTTGAGGGTGAAGATCTTACCATCTCGTCACAAGAGATCAGCATTCCAGGGTTCGAGAAAAACATTAGCTTTGAAATTCCAAACCCGTTCACAGAGTAGGTACCAGAATTCGCGGGGCTAGTGCTCGCGCGTTGCGGCAAAGGTTACATCCGGCCAACGCTCCTGAACCAACTGAAGGTTTGCCCGATTACGGGCGAGGTAGGTTAAAAACCCTCCCCCATCCAATGCCAAATTATCCATCTGCTTGTTACGGAAATCATCCAGCATTTTCTTGTCATCACAGAATATCCAGCGAACACCAAACACGTTAGATTGCTCATAAATACAATCCGCCCGATACTCATCATTGAGACGAAATGCAACCAGATCAAATTGCAAAACTCCAATCGCCCCCACAACAAGTTGTTTGCGTGAGAAAGGCACGAACACCTGCATGGCACCTTCCTCGGATAATTGTGCCAGACCTTTTTCAAGTTGTTTGGTTTTAAGTGGATCCTTTACTCGTACATTACGAAACAGTTCTGGAGCGAAATTGGGTACACCCAGATAACGCATTTTTTCACCTTCGGTAAATGTGTCTCCAATCTGAATTGACCCATGGTTGTACATACCAATTATGTCCCCCGGATATGCTTCCGAGGTCTGTACCCTGTCGCCAGCCAAAAATGTAACAGCATCGCTAATTTTTGTATCCTTGCCCAATCGCACATGATGCGCTTTTATCCCATGCGTGTAAGTGCCGGAGCATATGCGTAAAAATGCAATTCTATCCCTATGGCGTGGATCCATATTGGCTTGAATTTTGAACACAAAACCTGAGAATTTATCTTCATGCGGTTCCACAAGTCGGGTATCCGAGTTTCTGGCCTGGGGTTTAGGGGCCCACTCGACAAAGCCGTCAATCATTTCAGTGACACCAAAGTTTCCCAGTGCTGTACCAAAAAACACGGGGCTTAGAATCGCATTCAGATAATCCTGCTCATCAAATTTATGACTTGCACCTTGTACCAGCTCAATTTCATCACGATAAGCCTCATAATCATCCCCCAGGTACGCTCTGGCTTCCGCGCTTTCAATACCATCAATCACCGGATAATCAAAAAGGTGAGCACCATGCCCGTGTTCAAAACAATACAGTTTGTTCTCATAAAGGTGATAAATGCCTTTCAGACCACGGCCCATACCAATCGGCCATGTTATGGGGGCACATTGGATCTGAAGAATTTCCTCTATCTCATCCATCACTTCGATGGGGTCACGAATCTCCCGGTCGATCTTGTTAATAAATGTGAGAATGGGCGTATCTCGCATCCGGCAAATTTCCATTAACTTGATGGTGCGGGGTTCAACCCCACGTGCACCATCGATAACCATCAACACACTGTCTACAGCCGTTAAGGTACGGTAGGTATCTTCAGAAAAATCTTCATGCCCCGGTGTATCGAGTAAATTTACCACTTTGTCCCGGTAAGGAAACTGCATAACGGAAGTAGTAACAGAAATGCCACGCTCTTTTTCCATCGCCATCCAGTCGGATGTTGCATGTTTTTTGGACTTTCTCGCTTTTACGGTGCCGGCCAGCTGTATGGCATTGCCTAACAGCAATAACTTTTCAGTAATGGTGGTTTTACCAGCGTCCGGATGGGAAATGATCGCAAAGGTACGACGAATATCGATTTGATCTGTGATTGACACTCTTACTATCCCAAAATGCGCTGCGCATTCTAATCCAAGTTCAGCTGCAGCGCGAATACCTTTGCATCTTCATGGCCAAGATGCGCCGGATAATAGTCTCTACGCAGCCCTATTTCGTTAAATCCGAAAGAATCGTACAGCTCAACGGCAACACGATTAGAAGGCCGTACTTCGAGAAATATTACTTCTACAGAAAGCCCTCTCGCCAGATCAAGCATATGCTGAACCAGTTTTCGACCATAACCCTGGCCCTGATAGTCCCGACTAACACAAACATTCAGTAAATGTGCCTCCCCTGCAGCCGCTGACAAAACCGAGTGTCCAAAAATTTGATCCTGTCCCGACGCATCTATCTGATGCATAACCAGACAGTGATAATTGGAAGAAAGACAATCCCTGAAAATACCTTTTGTCCATGCAAAAGCATAGGCACGCGTTTCTATACGCATTACCGCATCCAGATCCTCTTCCTGCATAACCCGGAACCCCACGCTACCTGACGCGGGTTGCTTTAAAGTATTCACGATGGGTTTGATAGAACGCTTGCAGGGAGCAATCTGAAAATATCGGGGTGCAATTTGGTAAGCTGCAGGCAGAGATCGCGCTTAAGTTGCCAATGCGAGCGCAAAGACTCTAGCTCGGACACTGCAATACAGCTGAATCCATTCCAGCCAAAACTTGATAATTTCTCTGGCTCGCTCATAACTGGTTCGAGCGCATTTTCGGACAAAAGCGAGGCTACCTCACGTCCAAAAACAACCAACACAGGATTTTTCAGTGTGTTTGCCTGCACCGATGTAAAAGCCATAAATGCTTTTCGCGCTGCATCAATGCCTGAATTCGAGTCCAGTTGGGGCCACTTGAAAATAAATTTTTCGCCTTTAGCCACCGTGTCGCTTATACGAATCAGGCTTCCAAGTAAACTTTCATCAGAGGCCCTGCTGGTTTGGGCGACCAAAAGCAGATGAGAATTTCGCATGCACACCAGATCAAATGCTACAGGTGAAGCTTCCCCTTCATTGTGAGGATTTGTATCAGCTACAACTGGCATCACCTTAGTTTCAGGTTCCACAGCACTGAGTTGCAAACTACCGGAAACAGGAGAAAGGTCATCAACCCCGGGGCGGGTTATCCATAGTTCGACTCCCAGTTCATTTAATACCTGAACCTGTAAAGGGGTGAAACCCATGTTGCCTTTGCTCGCCATAATGGCAACTCCATCATGCAGAGGTGTTTGAGTCAACTATCTAGTGGTATTACCTACCGGGGCAAGGCTTGTGCTATGGTGCGCCCTTTCAAAATAAGGCTGGATCCCATTTACCAATGAAATACCATACAGATGATATCCGGATAACCGGTATGCAAACTGTGGTAGCACCCGAAGCGCTCACCACTGAGTTACCCATTACAGATAGCCAATCTCATCTGATCTTTCAATCACGACAAGCCATAGCAAATATCCTGCACGGTAAAGATCCTCGCTTGTTTGTGCTGGTTGGGCCTTGCTCAATCCACGATACGGTGGCAGCACTGGAATATGCCGATCGACTATCGCCCCTGGTCAAACAGTACGGAGATAAGCTGTTAATCGCCATGCGTGTCTACTTCGAAAAACCCCGCACTACTGTCGGCTGGAAAGGTTTGATTAACGACCCCAACATGGATAACTCCTATGACATCAACCTGGGTCTAAGAACCGCGCGCAAGTTGCTTGCAAATATCGCAGACCTGGGCGTCGCAACCGGTACCGAATATCTTGACCCGATTTCGCCTCAATACTACGCCGATCTGGTCAGTTGGGGGGCTATTGGTGCTCGAACGACTGAAAGCCAGGTACATCGCCAACTGGCCTCGGGTTTGTCCTGTCCGATAGGATTCAAAAATAGTACCGACGGCTCCATTCAGGTGGCGGTGGACGCAGTAAATTCTGCCTTTCATGCCCATATGTTTTTATCGGTAACCAAGGCCGGACATTCAGCAATCTTTGAAACCGCAGGTAATCGAGATTGCCATATTATTCTGCGCGGTGGGGGTGGAAAAACCAACTACGACAGTGCCTCAGTCCACTATGCAAGCAGCTTGCTCGAAAATGCGAATCTACACCCTGCCCTGATGATCGACGTAAGCCATGCCAACAGCAGCAAACAATACAAACAACAGATTAAAGTCTGTGACGATATCTGCACACAACTGTCCTCTGGCGAGCAGCGAATTTCCGGAATTATGCTGGAAAGCAATCTGGTGGAAGGCAATCAATCGGTTACAGCCAACCCCATGACCTATGGTCAGAGCGTAACTGATGGTTGCATCAGCTGGGAAGATACCGAAATCTGCCTCGAAAAACTGGCAGAAGCCAGCGAAAAACGGCAGCAGCAAGTGGCGTAACAGCTCAAGGTGTACGAATATTGTCCACCAACAGCCTGATCTCAGCAGAAGGTTCTGGGGTGAATTTGCTTACGCTCCAGGCGGTGGCAAAGTTTAACAACATTCCCACGGTACCAATCCCTTCGGGTGAAATACCGAACAACCAGTATTCAGCAGAATTTTGTGCTGCCGGCACCATGCTCTTAAAGTACAGAATGTAGCCAAAGGTAAAGACCAACCCAACCAGCATCCCGGAAATTGCACCCTCTTTATTGATGCGTTTGCTGAAGATCCCCATTAGCAAAGCGGGAAACAACGAAGCCGCGGCCAGGCCAAATGCAAATGCAACAACCTGGGCGACAAACCCGGGTGGATGAAGCCCCATGTAACCAGCAATACATATAGCAACCGCTGCGCTGATACGCCCGGCCAACAACTCTCTGGCATCGGAAATTTGCGGACGAAACACGCCTTTCAGTATGTCATGAGATATTGCAGAAGATATAACCAGTAATAGCCCCGCAGCAGTCGACAAGGCCGCAGCAATACCTCCTGCTGCAACCAAAGCGATCACCCAGTTGGGAAGACCTGCTATTTCAGGGTTGGCCAGAACTATAATGTCGTTATCAACTTCCAGCTCATTTCCCCGCCACCCTGCTTTTTCTGCCAAAGGGGTGAACTGAGGGTTTTTATCGTTATAGAACTGAATTCGGCCATCGCCGTTTTTATCTTCGAATTTTAGTAATCCAGTGCTCTCCCAGGTTTTAAACCATTGGGGCCGAGATTCATAAGCCAGATTTCCCGAGGGGTCAAATACAGCTCCAGTCTGAATAGTTTCATGCAGGTTGTATCGCGCCAAAGCACCCACTGACGGTGCAGTAGTGTAAAGCAATGCGATAAACAACAAAGCCCAGCCAGCGGAACTGCGCGCATCACTTACCTTGGGGACCGTAAAAAAACGCACAAGAACATGTGGTAATCCAGCCGTGCCTACCATTAGCGCCGCCGTTATGAAAAATACGTCTATGGTGGATTTGGAACCCTGGGTATAGGCAGTAAATCCCAGATCTGTGACTATCTTGTCTAGTTTATCCAGTAGAAAAACCTCTTCTCCAGAAACTAGGCTTCCAAAACCCAGTTGAGGAATCGGATTATTGGTAACCTGAATAGAAATGAATACCGCAGGAACAGTGTAGGCGAAAATAAGCACACAATATTGCGCCACCTGCGTATAAGTGACTCCTTTCATGCCACCTAAAACCGCATAGAAAAAGACCACTGTCATACCGATAAACAAACCTGTTGCGAGTTCGACTTCCAGAAAACGGGAAAAAACTATTCCAACCCCCCGCATCTGACCGGCAATGTAAGTAAACGAGACAAAAATGAGGCACAACACAGCAACTACACGCGCAGTTTTTGAGTAATATCGGTCGCCGATAAATTCAGGAATAGTGAATTTACCAAACTTTCTCAAGTAAGGCGCCAGAAGTAGAGCAAGCAGAACATATCCACCTGTCCAGCCCATCAGATAAACTGAAGCGTCATATCCCAAAAAGGCTATGAGTCCCGCCATCGACAAAAAAGATGCCGCAGACATCCAGTCCGCAGCAGTCGCCATACCATTTGCAATGGGGTGCACTGATTTACCAGCGACATAAAAATCTCCGGTACTGCGCGCACGTGACGCAAGAGCAATGCCGATATACAACAGAAAAGAAGCCCCTACAAACAGATACGTAATGGTTCGAAGGTCCATCAGAATTCGCTACAGAAACAAAGAGCAATAGCACTCACTTTCATTCTTCATCTCCATCGGCGTACTTTTTGTCGATATGACCCATACGCCATACGTAATAAACAATAATCAACAAAAATACATATATGCTTCCCTGCTGTGCAAACCAGAATCCGAGTTTGAAGCCCCCAATTCGAATCTGGTTAAGAATATCGACCAACAAAATTCCAAAACCAAAAGAAACTACAAACCAGACCAGCAAACATCCACCTAACAAACGCCGTGTTTCATGCCAGTAAGCATTTTGTTTTTGCATAAACTCTACCTGTTTTTCAGGAAGATGCGCTCACCAAAAAGAACCATCAACCATGTGGAATAAATGACCGCTTCAAGATAACTGCTCTTTGCCAGCCAGGCAACATGAATAACCGCCAACAGTCCTATAAGGTAAGCCAGCCGATGCAGCTTTTTCCAGTTAAGTCGCAATCGTCGTTGCCAATAGTTAGTGGATGTTATCGCCAATGGAAATAACAAAATCAATGCAGATATACCCATGGTTATATAAGGTCGCTCCACGAAGTCCGTAATCAGGTTCGACAGCTCGGCCTCTGCCAACAACAGAAAGTAGGCGACAAAATGAAGGAGCGCATAGGTAAACGTGAATAACCCCAACATGCGACGAATCGGAATAAGTTTGAATTTTCTAACGCGCCGTGTGAGAGAAGAGATGGTGAGGGTAACCAGTAAAAACCGTATCGCCCAGTTGCCTAAAAAGTGTACAACTGCTACCGCGGGATCTGCACCTAGTGCACTCCCTGGTGACTGGTATTCCTGCCATATATCACTACCCAGAAAGCATAGGGGTGCCAGGCTAAGCAGAAAGACGACAAGTTTGTACTTTAGTGGCAAAATTGACTCGAGGTGCTTTAAAAATATCGTTTCAGGTCCATACCCGAATACAGGGAAGCTACCTGATCTCCATAACCATTAAACATTTGGGTTTCAATTTTACTCGAGGCAAATAAAGATCCAGGCAGGCGCCGTTCCATTGCCTGACTCCAGCGGGGATGGTTTACTCGAGGATTTACATTCGCGTAAAAACCATATTCAGATGCGCCAATGGTTTGCCATGAAGTAGCCGGCTGATTTTCAGTGAAGCGGATTTCAACAATTGATTTAATACTTTTAAACCCATATTTCCAGGGAACAATCAATCTAAGCGGCGCACCATTCTGATTGGGAAGGTCTTTGCCATACATGCCCACCGCGATAGTCGCCAGAGGATTATATGCCTCGTCAAGGCGTAAGCCTTCCCTGTATGGCCAATCAATTATACTAAACGCCGAGTTTTGGCCAGGAAACTCACCAGGTCGTTGCAAGGTAAAAAACTGAACATACTTTGCACTTACATCGGGGTTAAAGCGCTTAATAAGTTCGCCCAGAGAGAATCCCATCCAGGGAATAACCATCGACCATGCCTCAACACAACGTAGCCTGAATATTCTCTCTTCAACGGTGTGAGGCTTTAGTATATCTTCCAGCGTGTACACACCTGGTTTCGCACACGCTCCGGAAATTTTAACCGACCAGGGCATGGTAGTTAGCCTTTCAGCATACTTTGACGGATCCGACTTATCAGACCCAAATTCATAATAGTTGTTGTAAGAAGTGGCATATTTTTCAGGCGTGATTTTATCGCCTGTGCCACGACTATCGATGTCAGCGAAAGCACTTGCCCCTATAATACCGGCAGCGGCAAGCGTTGCAGATTTACCAAGAAACTTGCGTCGATTCAGGTAACTGCTTTCAGGGGTTATTTCAGAACTCTCGATATCCTGATGCTTTGGTGAAAAAAGAGCTGAAATCTTGTGTTCGTTAATTGGCATATGTTCTCAGACCGCTGGTTTTTTGTATCGTTCCCACAAAAAACGTACCGGCCCGGACAGAGCATACAAAGCAGCCAGCGTCAGTAAAACTTCCGGCGGTTTTGAGAGGATAATGGCAAAGACAATTACTACGGCAACCAGGGATATAAAGGGCACTCTGCCCGCAAAATTATACATCTTGGGCGACATATAATTAAAGTTGGCGACCATCAGAATTCCGCTAATCGCTATCAGAACTCCAATAACCCAGGACATCCACATATTCACAAGCTCTCCAGGAAGTAACAAACCGTCCATCACCCAGATAGCACACACCACTAACGCAGCGGCCGAGGGGCTAGGTAATCCGGTAAAAGACTCATTGTCGCCCTGGGTATTATATCGAGCAAGCCGCAGCGCGGCACATGCCATGTAGATAAATGTTACAACCCAACCTATTTTACCCAGAGATGACAATGTCCAGGTAAATGCGATAAGTGCAGGCGCCACTCCAAAAGCTACCATATCTGACAAGCTATCGTATTCAGCACCAAATTTACTTTCGGTGTGCGTAATTCTAGCGACTCGTCCGTCAGCGGTGTCCAGTAGTATGGCGGCAAAAATGGCCAGCGTGGCTGGCTCAAATTTCCCGTTCATAGCAGCAACTATGGCATAAAACCCCGCAAACAAAGCTCCAGTAGTAATCAGATTAGGTATAAGATAAATACCTCTTCTGCGTAATCTACCCTCATTGGATCTTACGTCTTCTGCATCCGAACTTATCGAATGCACATTCGCTTCATTACTGTCCTGGTCACCTTTATCCATAGTCATAAACCTGATAATTGCGAAGGGCCTGAATACCTGATCTAGTTTTTGCTTTTATCTACCAGCTGGTTTTTTTGAATCCAGGGCATCATAGCACGCAATTTTGCACCAGTTTGTTCTATGTCATGCGCCTGGCTGATTTTGCGCATGGCCTTCATGGTTGGCGCTCCTGCCTGATACTCGGTAACAAACTCTCGTGCAAAATTTCCTGTCTGTATTTCAGTAAGAATCTTACGCATTTCTGCCTTGGTTTCCTTTGTAATAAGACGGGAGCCGCGGGTCAGACCACCATATTCAGCGGTGTTAGAAACCGTGTACCACATATTGGAGATACCACCTTCGTAAAAAAAATCCACAATCAACTTTAGTTCATGCAAACATTCAAAATATGCCATTTCCGGTGCGTACCCGGCTTCCACAAGAGTTTCAAAACCAGCCTGCACCAATGCTGCTGCACCACCACACAATACGGCCTGTTCACCGAACAAATCTGTTTCTGTTTCTTCCCGGAAACTTGTTTCAATTATCCCTGCCCTGCCGCCTCCATTGGCTGAAGCATAGGAAAGCGCAATCTGCTTCGCCTGATCCGTAGCATCCTGGGCTACAGCAATCAAACTTGGCACACCCCCACCTTCAACATAGGTAGATCGAACAGTATGTCCAGGTCCCTTAGGGGCTATCATTATTACATTCAGATCAGCACGGGGTTCTATCAATTCAAAATGGATATTAAAGCCGTGCGCAAAGGCCAGCGTTGCACCTTTCTTTAACCCGGAGCTAAGGTGTTCAGCATACAAAGCCTGCTGATGTTCGTCCGGCGCCAGGATCATCACCAGGTCGGCATCTACAATAGCGTCTGGAACCGTAACCACGTTAAAGCCTGCATCTGTGGCTTTCTTCCACGATGGAGAACCTTCACGGAGCGCCACGCTAATTTTTGATACGCCAGAATCGCGTAAATTATTTGCATGAGCATGACCCTGCGAACCGTAGCCCACAATCACTACGTTCATGTCCTGAATAAGCGAAAGATCCGCATCTTTGTCGTAATAAACCTGCATTGTATCTCCTGTTAGGACTGTTTTATCTGAATTAATTTTAAAGACTCAGGGCCTTCTCTCCACGAGAAATGCCCGCAAGACCTGAGCGCACCACCTCTATTATGTTTCTTTGTTCAAGCGTTGCTATAAACGCAGAAAATTTGTCCGCACTACCTGTAAATTCAATGGTATACATACGCGGTGTAACATCGATTATTCGCCCCTTGAAGATCTCGACAGATCGTTTTACTTCCGCACGCATTGCGCCCTGGGCGCGTACTTTGATTAGCATAATGCCGCGCTCCACGTGATCCCCATCGGTTAAGTCGCTCACCTTAACTACTTCGATCAAGCGGTTTAAATGTTTAATAACCTGTTCTATCTTGGCATCATCTCCGGTTAGGGTTATTGTTAACCTTGATAATTCTTCGTCTTCTGTGGGGGCCACAGATAGCGTTTCTATATTGTAGTTTCGTTGTGCAAACAGACCTACTATTCTGGACAAAGCGCCTGCCTCATTTTCCAGCAATACAGCAATCATGCGCCTTTTCAAGATTTTCCCCCACGCGACAGAACCATATCCTGCATTGAACCGCCCTTAATAGCCATGGGATATACGTGTTCGTCGGTATCCACCCGAACATCCAGAATCACCAACCGGTTAAGGTATTTTTCACTAAAAACCTCGTCCATGGCGGAATCCAGATCTGCCAGCTCATCCACACGAATTCCAATGTGACCAAAAGTCTCCGCCACCTTGACCAGATCGGGCAAAGATTCCGCATAGGTGCTTTCAGAATACCGTGAT